>Ga0272442_10004408_pt1 | contig 19268 bp, 12 predicted proteins | sample SSMForm2O_FD_200262 | JGI IMG/M metagenome (GOLD analysis project Ga0272442, IMG submission 200262) | Marine sediment archaeal communities from Little Sippewissett salt marsh, Falmouth, MA, United States - SSM-Form-2O | ecosystem: Environmental > Aquatic > Marine > Wetlands > Sediment ... | reverse complement strand
GCCTCCAGGCTTCCGCCGGCGACCAGCCCGGGCCGCGGTTCGCGACGATCGCCACGCCGCTCGAGTCCGTGACGGATACGCTGTTGGGGTCCTTGACTGGGCCGCTCTCGCTACCGCCGGAGGAACAACCTCCCCAGACGGCTGCGCACGCCACGGTAAGGGCTACCGAGAGGGTCGGATGTGAGCAAACGGGACAGTTTCGTCCCTTCTTGAGGATGGACTGCATTGCGCCCCCGTGGTGTTTCAGGCCCTCCTTGCCACCAGGTAGCGATAGGCCACAGGAATGGCCACAAGTACGAATAATGTACTTGAGATTAATCCACCTATCGTCGCTAATGCCAGTGAGTTCCAGATGTTCTCATCCTGCGACTGAGCAAAGAGCACCAGTGGAAGCAACCCGAAGACCGTGGTGAAGGTGGTCATCAGGATGGGGCGCACGCGTTCCAGGGTACCCTGCAGGATGGCGTCACGTGTCGGCATGCGTTGCCGCAGCTCGCCGATGTGATATACGATCAGGATCGCGTTGTTCACCACGATGCCTGCCATCATGATCGTGCCGATGTAGGCAGTGCGGGTGAACGTCGCATCCGCGTAGAAGAAGATCAGGAAGACCCCGATGAGGGCCAGCGGCAGAGTGAGCAGGATCACGAACGGCGCAGCGAGAGACTCGAACAGCGCCGCGGTCACCATGTATATCAAGAGAACCGCGAATATGACGGCAAGGTAGACCTGGGTCTTCTCTTCTTCATCCCAGCCCCAGCGATCGTCTTCCTCGATCTTGTAGCCTGGTGGCAGGGTGGTTGCGTCGACCACCGCATCTCGGATCAAGTCCCCCAGCTTTCGGGGCCCGCGGAACTCCCAGGCCACCGTTCGCTGGTACTGCTGGTCCTCCCGCAGGATCCGGGACAGGACGTTGCGGCGCTCGACCTGCGCCACGTCCGCGAGTCGTACTTCCCTGCCCGATTGGGACGGGATCCTCAGCTGGCGCATGTCAATCAAGTCGAACTCACGGTACCCGTCGAGCTTGACGGCAAAAGGCAGCTCTTCGGCGCCAACTCTGAGGACCTGCGTGCGCGGACGATCGCTCGGGAGGTTCGCCGATACGAATCGGAGAAGTTCCTCGACCGTCAGGTCGTGCGCTCCGAGGGCCTCCCGGTCCACGGCCAGGTAGTATTCGAACTCCTTGTCGCGTTCGTACCATCGGCCGCTGGCGTTGGGATCGACGTCCTGGATCCGACTGAAGCGCTCCAGCCTCCCCGCGAGGTCGTCGGCTAGCTCCTGCACCTGCAGATAGTTGTAGCCAAGAATCTTGAGCGAGTAATTGGGTGGGCTGCTCCCTCCCCCATAGAAGGACGGGCCGTAGCCGTATACCCGCACGTCGGCGCCAGAGAACTGGTAGCTGTAGGCCACCATCTGCTCCTTGATGGCGACGGGTACCTGCGTCGTCTCCAGGTCCTTCGGAAACGTGATGCGCAGAAAAGCGTACTGCGGCTGAACCCACGCTTCGTATCGATTGACCTCGGGGATGGACGAGATCTTCTCCTCGAACGCCCGGGCCATTTCGTCGGTGCGTTCCAGGCCCGCCCCACGCGGAAACGTGATGTTGACGCTGATGTACGTGTCCTGGCCCCAGAAGGCCGACCATCGGATACCCCGCGTCACGTGCTTGTCGAACAGGTACCAGCTCCCGCCCAGGGCCGCGAGACACACGGCGGTCACCAGGATCGGGTGATCGAGGGCGAAACCCAGCACGCCGCGGTAGACGCGGATATAGCCCGGACCTCGCCCACCGTTGCTCGCCGACCTTCCCGATGGGCCCGCTGCGCTCGCCGGTGAGCCCGCTGCGCCGCCACCACCCTCCGATGAGTTCTCTTCAGAGGGGACCCCGTAGACTCGCGCTCTCCAGTGCTGAATCCGGCCGGCCATGGTCGGAACGAAAGTGAACGCTACGAAGAGGCTGGCCACGATCGAAAAGGCGACGGCAAAGGCCAGCGGCAGGTAGTAGATCCGGAGTTCGCCCTGCAGGAACAGGAACGGTACGAGTACGATGGCCGTCGTGGCCGTCGCCGCGATCACCGGAAGCATGACCTGCCGGGCGCCATCGGATGCCGCCTGGCGGGGGGACTTCCCGAGATGGGAGTGCCGCTCCACGTTCTCCAGCACCACGATCCCGTTGTCCACGATCAGGCCGAAGCCCCAGGCGAGCCCGGCCAGCGTGAGGACATTCAGCGAGAAGCCGCCGATATAGAGCATGTTGACGGCGATGAGGACGCTGAATCCAATGGTGGCGAACACGACCAGCACGGCGCTCATCGACCTCAGGAACAGGGTCAGGACCAGGAAGATCACGATCGCGGCCGCCACGGCCCGCAGCCTGAGGTCGGTGAGCTGCTGCCTGATCTCCTTGCTCTGATCGTCGTCCAGCTCCAGGGTCGCCCCGGGAGGCATGCGAGACTCGAGAGGCCCGATCGAGGCCTTCACCGCGTCCGCGACCCGAACGGCGTTCGTACCCGACTCCCGGGTCACGAATATCGAGATCGTCGGCTGCCCGTTGATCCTGAAGTACGAGGTGGCGTCTGCCGTCTGCTCGCGGACCGTCCCGATATCTCTCAGTCGCACCGGTCCCTCGGGACGCTGCAGGATCACGAGATCCTCGAGTTCGGACACGTGGCGGACTCTCGTGCGCACTGCCAGCGTGACCTGGCGCCCCTCGAGGACCAGCGAGCCTGGAGCTCGCAGCGTCGAGAGATCACGGATGCGCTGCTCCACCTGCTCCGGCCTCAAGTCGAGGGACTCGAGCTTCTGCCGATCCAGTTCGACGGCGACCTCTCGGTCCTGGTCGCCCCAGATCATTACGCCCGCCACCCCATCGATCGCCGACAGGACGGGCTCGATCTCCTCCTCGGCCACCTCCGCCAGGCGACTGAACGTGTACGGTCCATGAAGCTGATAGCTCAGGAAGCGCTGCTCCTCATCCGAGAACTCGCGCGGCACGTAGGGTTGAATCTGCGGATAGACGGCTGGCGGAAGCTCGTCCCGCATCGCCGCGAAGCGCTCGCTGAGGTCAAGCTGGGCGAAGTCCATCCGCACATTACGATCGAACTCGATCTCGATCTCCGCGCTCGAGCCCGTCCCCCTGGGATCGGCGCGCGAGGTGGAGGTGATCTTCCGGACGCCGCGCACCTGCTGGGAGGCGGCCTCCAGCGGAGACGTCACGAAAGCCTCCATGGCCTCCGGAGATGCCCCGCTCCACGAAGCGTTGACGGTGAGTCTCGGATAGTCGACGTCGGGCAGCAGTTCCACGGGGATCAGGCGGAAGCTGTACGCTCCCAGGGCCACCAGCGCGACATAGATCGCGGCGGTCGCTACCGGTCGCTTGATGGACAGATCGATCACGCTCCGCCTCCCTCGTCGCCGCCCGCGAAGCGGCGGGCGTCCATAACCTCTCGATTCGCCATCAACGGTCCGTCAACGCAGGCCCGAGGGCCGCGTCCGAAAGAGGAACCCTCGCTCCGCGCCCACCGGGCCCGGCCGAGGTCGCGGCCCGGACTGACTCTGTCGGCGAAACCAGGAGTGAATACACCACCGGGACCACGATGAGCGTGAGGAACGTCGCCGAGATCAGGCCTCCGATCACCGCGACGGCCAGCGGGGCCCTGAGGTCCGCGCCCGCGCCCCACCCGAGCGCCATCGGGAGGAGTCCGAATACCGTCGTGATCGTCGTCATGATGATCGGCCGGAGTCGCAGACGCCCCGCCTCGAGAATGGCATGTCGCTTGCTGGCCCCCTCGGCTCGCTTCTGGTTGATGAAGTCCACCTTGATGATCGCGTCGTTGACGACGATTCCGATCAGAATCACCATCCCGATTCCACTCATGGCGTTCAGTCCGTCACGGGCGAGGGCCAGTGCGACTACGGCGCCGATCGCCGCCAGGGGCACGGATACCAGCACGACGACGGGTTGCACGAGAGACTCGAACTTCGCCGCCATGATCAGGAACACCAGGAAGAGAGCCAAGCCGAACGCGAACAGGAGCGAGAGGAAGCTCTCCCTCATTTCCTCGTTCTGTCCTCCCACCCTCATCGCCGTGACGGGCGGGAGCCGAACGTCCGCCACGGCCGCCTCGATGGACTCTACGGCCGATGCGATCCCTCCACCCTGAATATCAGCCAGGACCTGCACGGTGCGGTTCTGCTCGCTGCGCCGGATCTCGACCGGGCCGTAGCCCTCTCGCGCGGTCACCAGCTCCCGAATAGGGACGCCGTCCAGGGTCAGCATCATCACGTCGGCCAGCGCCTGCCTCTCGCCCTCCGGCAGGCGGACACGGATGTCGATCTTCTCCGAGAACTCGGTATAGGGCCGGTCTGTCTCCGAGCCCCTCAGGTAAGCTTCGATGGCGTCCGCAACCTGTGTGACCGAGAGGCCATAGCGGGCCGCGGCGGCCCGGTTCACCTCGATCTCCAGCTCCGGCTGCGTGAGCTGCAAGTCGATTCGCGCGTCCGCGATCCGCGGCAGGTCCCTGATTCGAAGCAGGACCTGGTCAGCCACCTTCACCAGACTGTCCAGCTCCTGGCCGCGGATCTTGACCGCCACATCCGCATCGCCGAGACCGATCGCGCGACCCAGCGAGGTCGCACGCCCCGTCTCGATCGAGATCGCGCGGGGATCGATTCCGCTCCCCTCGACCAACGACCGGAACTCGTCCACGACCTCGGTGACATGCCGTCCCCCCTCGGGCAGCCGGACGTCGAGGGCGGCACTGTTGAGACCTGTGAGCTCCCGAGTAGCGAGCTCCGCCTCCCTCGCCCGCCCCACTCGACTGAACACCGCCTCGACCCCGTCCATCTCGAGCAGAGCAGCCTCCAGCCGGGCAGCGGCGTCCGCGGTGACCTCGAGGGGCGTCCCCACCGGGAGGTTCAGTTCGACGCGGAATGCACCCTCGTCAACCTCAGGCATGAGACCCCGGGGGAGGAACTCGCCGACCGCCACGGCCATGGCGAGGGCCCCAAACGCGATGAAGAGGACCGATCCTCGATGCTCGAGCGCCCACTCCAGCGACCGCTCGTACCGAGCGGCGAACGCCGCAAACGCCCGATCAAAAGCGTCCAGCAGGGGACGGGTGGTGACGGCCAGGATCCGTCCGATCGCCCGGAACAGATCAGCAAACGTGATCCGAACGGAATCCACGATGAACCGAAAGGCCCTGTGCACGGCACGTCCGACCTTTCGGACGATCCGAATGGGCAGCCAGCCCGTGATCTCGCGTCGCTCGTCCACGGCGCTCTCGGCACCGCCGGCTCCCTTCCTGCCGACGCGGGCAGCCATGACCGGTAGCAGCGTCAGGGCCACGAGCAAGGACGCAAGGAGAGAGAAGGCCACCGCCAGGCTCAGGTCCGTGAACAGAGCTCCAGCCACGCCCTTCACGTAGAGCACTGGACCGAACACGGCAATGGTCGTGAGCGTCGACGCGGTGATCGCGCCAGCCACTTCGTTCGCCCCCACCGACGCGGAGGCGGCAGCGTCGAGCCCCTCCTCCTCCCGGTGCCGGAACACGTTCTCGAGCACCACGATGGAGTTGTCAACGAGCATTCCGACCCCGAGTGCCAATCCACCCAGGGACATCACGTTCAGGCTCACATCGGCCAGGTAGCACAGGGCGAAGGCCGCCATGACGGAGATCGGAATCGCGAGTCCGATGGCTACCGGGTACCGCGGATCTCTCAGGAAGAGAAACAGCACCAGGAAGGCGAGGATGCCGCCGAACAGGAGCGCCTGCACCACGTTCGATATCGCGTCCGCGATGAACGTTGCCTGGCTGGAGGCCACCTCGATCCCGACCTCCGGAAACTCCTCCTGCAACTGGGCGAGGATCTCGCCCACCTGGTCCGCCACCCGGACCGTATTGGACCCCGCCTCCTTGTAGACCAGCAGACCGATCGCCGGTTCGCCATTGAAACGCGCCACCGTCTCCCGATCCGCTTCGCCCTCGAAGATTCTCGCCACATCGCTGAGGCGGACGACGCCGCCCCCGGCGGGACGTCCGACCACGACGTCCTCCAGCTCCTCGACGCTCTGGAACTCACCCAGCGTCCTGAGGCTGTACCGGAAACGACCGCGCCGAATGCTGCCTCCGGGGGCGCTGTAGTTGGCCCGGTCGAGCGCGTCGGTGACCTGGGCGATCGTCACATCGTTCACCGACAGCTGACTCGCATCGACCTCGACCTGGATCTCCCGGATCGGCCCGCCGGTGATCGCCGCCATCGCGACTCCGTCGAGCTGCTCCAACCGGCGCTTGAACACGGCGTCGGACAGGTCCCTCAACTCGGCCAGGTTGGCACCCGTGATCGCGAGCGAGATGATCGGATCGTTGGTGGGATCGGACGTCAGAATGACAGGCCGCTCGGCGCTCTCGGGCAGAGCCCCGACCAGGTTGTCCAGCCGCTCCCGGACGTGGAGCATCGCGAACTCCATGTCGGTGCCCCAGTGGAACTGCAGACGCACCAGGGATTGGCCTTCGCGCGACCTCGAATCGACCGTGCGAACGGCCGGCACCCGGCTGACCACGGCCTCGACGGGCTCGGTGACGAAGCGCTCGACCTCCGCGGGGCCGGCATCCGGGTACGTCGTCCACACCGAAAGCGTCGGGAATGAGACATCGGGCAGGAGGTCGATGGGCAGTCGGGTAAACGAGACGACGCCGAGGACTCCCACCGCCAGGTACAGCATGGTCGTCGCGACCGGGCGCCGAATCGACAGGTCGGACAGTGCCATCAGGTCGCTCCCTGGCCCAGGTCTCCCCCGACCTTTTCCTCGAGGCTGGCCCAACCGATCAAGTAGTCGTAACGCTCCTGGAACAGGGCCTGCTCAGTGAGTGTCAGGCGGTCGATCGCCTGCTGCAGATTGAAATAGGGGATGCTGCCGAGACGGTACTGCTCGCGGGCCAACGAGAGTCGCTCCGTGGCCAACTGTACGTTGCGATCCAGGATCGTGAGGCGCTGGCTTCGCCGCTTGAGTTCCTTCACCAGGTCCCGCACCTCTTTTTCGAGCTGGAGCTGCTCCGCGGTGAGCCGGGCCGCCGACTGCCGCTTCTGCATGTCGGCCTGTGCGGTCTGCCGCTTGCGGCTGAATCCCGAGAACACGCTCCAGGAGCCCTGGATGACGAAGCCGTCAGACGTGTTCGCCGGGTTGAAGTCCAGGAGGCTCTCGTCCCGTCCCAGTTCCTTGCTGCGGCCCAGGCTGTACCCGAGGTCGATTCGCGGCAGATAGCTCGACTTGGCGGACCAGAGATCCGCCGTTGCCGCCTTCTGGTCCTGCTGGAGAGCCAGGAGGTTGGGGTTCATGGCCAGAGCCGTGATCACGAGCGCATCGGCATCGAGGGGCTCCGCGTCCGGAACGAGGTCCACGTCCACCAGTTCGATGGAACCGGGGTCCGTATTGGTGACCGGCACGCCGAGCGTCACCTGCAACTGCCTCAGGGCCCGGGACAACGCGTCCACCGAGTCGAGTACCCTGAGCTCGGCGTCGCTGAGATCCATCTCGGCCCCCAGCAGATCACTCCGGGACGAAGCAGCAATCCGGTAGCGTTGCTCCGTGACTGAGAAGTCCTGCCGGCGAGCGGCAAGCTGTCGCTCGGACACGTCCAGGAGCTTTCTCTGCTTGAGGGCCTCGAAGTACGACCACTTGACGTCTCGAATCACGACCCGCTCCGCGGCGGTCAGCCGAAAATCAGCGGCATTCTCCCGGGCATCCCCGGCCTGGACGTTGGCGATGCGCTCCGGGCTCAGGAGTGACAGCCCGAACGAGAGCGAACCCGAGCTGCTCTTTCGCTCGGAAGTGATCGGCGGATCCAGCGTCTGCGCCACACCCGTCGGATCGACGAAGGTCACGTTGGTGAAGGCGGTCTGGGAAAGTGAACCCCGCAGATCGATCGTGGGCAGGAATGCGCCCCAGTCTGCCCATCTCGACGAGGTTGCGGCCGCAGCGGCGGCCGTGGAGGATTCGATATTCGGGTTCATCGACAGGCCCGTTCGAAGAGCCTCTTCGAGGGTCGTCACCTCCTGCGCCACCGCCGTTGGCGCCGCGATGGCTGCCACGGCGAGGAGACCGACCAGGCTCAGGCCCCCGCGACAGCGACCGTGGCGACTCATGGCGCGCCCCCTGCACCACCTTCCGCCTCAGTATCCGCCAGCCGCACCATGGCATCATGGGTCAGGGTCGTGTGCCCGCCCACCAGGACGATCTCGCCTTCCGCCAGTTCGTCCGTTTCCTCGGAGGGTACCACCTCGATCGCTTCTTCATTCTCGAGCCCTGTGGTGACGTAGCGCCACTTGGCCCGGCCCGTGCTCGCCCCCTCCGACTCAGGCTCGAACACGAAAACCACTTCCCTGCGACTCCGCTCGACGATGGCTTCCTTCGGCACCGAGACCCGGTCCTCGTACAGTCGACCGGCGATCCTCACATTGGCGTGCATTCCCGGGAGAATGCGGGCCCCGGGGTTCCGGAGCCGCACCGTGGCCCTTCCCACGTGACTGACCGGATCCACGACCGGATTCACGGTCGCCACCTCGGCCTGAAACTCCTCGCCCGGAAAGGCCGTGAACATCACGGTCGCGTCCCGACCCACTTCGAGGGCCGCGATCTCGCTTTCCAGCACCTGCACGTCCACGTCCACGAGCGACAGGTCCACCACGGTCGCCACGGAGTCGTTCACACCGAGGCGACTTCCCACGTCGACGACGAGGTTGGCCAACCTGCCCGAGTACGGCGCCCGGATCACCGTCTTCTCGAGGTTGTATTTCGCCTGTTCCAGCCGTGCCTCCGCGCCGACCAGACCGCTCCGGATTCGCGCCTGTGTCTGGCGCACCCGGAGGACCTCGGGGTCGTCGATGGTCTCGTCGCCAAGTGTCAGATCCTGGTAGGAAGCTTCCGCCTGCTCCAGGGCTCCCTGCGCCTCCTTGCGACTGATCTCGTACTCGACGGGGTCGATCCTCGCGATGACATCGCCCGCGGACACCCACGCTCCTTCACGAACCGGGACCTCGATCACCGGCCCACCTACCTGGGCGTGGAGCGGCGCCCTGCGCGTGGCCGCGGCCTGCCCCTCGGCGCTGACCCAGAGGACGAAGGTCCCCCGCTGCACCGCGGCGCCCTCCACGGGAACCGCGACTCCCGTTGCGAACGCCGACGCTGCCGCCGTGCTCTGGGCAGCGGCGCGCGCCGAATCGACGGTCGCGCTCTCGGAGTCTTCAGGGGTCTCTTCGCTGTTCTGCTTGAGGCGCAGGTAGATCCCGCCGAGGGCGGCGGCTGCGACAACGAACACCAGAATTGTGACGAGGTAGCGCGACTTCATGGAAACGCGTCCCGGTTCAGAGTTCGAGCCTGCTGTACGGTATACACCCTGGGGCGCAAAATCTTCTGGAATGGGTGTGACTGCCTGACATCACTATCACAACACCCGATCCACGGTCTGCGCTGGATCGCAAGCGTTCACCCATCGCTCCCTTAGACTCTACGCGCACCGAAGAGGTTGCCCACGCGCGTCTTCGGTGCTGCTGCCGACGGCCTCAAACCGGAAGGAAGAAGAAAGCCAGGCCCAGCATGAGGTACACGGCCAGGAGCTGCACTCCCTCCATCCAGTGCGACTCTCCGTCGAGAGAAACGAGGGCCATAACCCCCGCCGACAACACGACGGCCACCACTTCCAGCGACGTGAAATGCAGGTCCATCGGGGCCGGTCCGATGGCGTAGCTGAGGAACACGAGGAGGGGGGCGACGAACATGGCGATCTGAATGGACGATCCGACCGCAATGTTGACCGACAGGTCCATCTTGTTCTTGGCGGCCATCAGCACGGCCGTGGAGTGCTCCGCCGCGTTACCCACCAGCGCCACCAGGATGACGCCGACGAACACCTGGTTCATGCCCAGGTCGTGAGCCGCCTCTTCCAATGCGCCGACCATCATCTCAGACATGACGCCCACTGCAGCGGCGGAGAGGAGAAGCAAGCCGAGGGCGCGCGATGCCCCCCCACGCTGGCCGTGATCGCCGCCCGCCGAACCATGATCCATGGCGGCGCCCGTGCCGAGGTACAGGTGGGAGTGGGTCCGGAAGCTGAACACCAGTCCGAGCACGTAGGTCGCCATCAAGACGATCGAGATGTCCAGGCTGAGGCCCCGCTCGAGCCCGACGGCACCTTCTCCCACGACCTGGTGGAAGATCGCCGGCAGCACGAGACCGATGGCCGCCAGCAGCAGCATCGTCGCCCCCATGCTTGCAGCCGTACGGTTGAATCGCTGAATCGGCGGGAACTTGAGGCCGCCGACCAGAATGCTCAGGCCCAGCACGAGCAGGAGGTTCCCGATGATCGATCCGGTCAGCGATGCCTTGACCACGTCCATCAGGCCTGCCCGAAGGGCCATGATCGCGATGATCACCTCGGCGGCGTTGCCGAATGTGGCGTTGAGGAAGCCTCCCCACCCGGCTCCCAGGTGCTCGGACAGCCGCTCGGTCGCCCGGCCCATGTAGCCGGCAAGCGGAATGATCGACACTGCCGCGGCGATGAACACGGGCGTGCCATGGAGCCCAAACCCCCACACCATCGTCAGGGTGGCCGGAACGGAAAGAAGAAGCACGAGAAGGATGCGGTCCACGGACAGGACGCGACGCACGTCCGGGGGCGAGTCGGCCACGGCACCTCCCTGCTTCGGATCGGTCCCGGAGCGCGAAGCGCGCCGAAGCCTGATCCAGGGGTATCTGTCGTGAGGGCGCCTCCCGAAAATCCCGGGAGCAAAGGCGTCGTCCGGATTCGAACCGGAGTAGGGGGCTTTGCAGGCCCCTGCCTAGCCACTCGGCCACGACGCCACGCCGGAAGTCCTTCTGGTTCCGGGGCGCGGAAACTAGCCGCTTCCGCGACCGGTGGCCAGAGTCCGAGTTCGCTTGTGCGGCCCCGTGGCGGACGCCTATACTCCGGTCCACGCTCGCCGCTCCGCGGCGCGATTCACCGTACCGGAGATCGTCATGGCCCGGAGCCCCGCTCCGCTCGTGCACCCCAACCTGATCCGCCTTGGCTGCGCAGTGGTTGCGCTGCTATCCGCGGCACCCTCGCCCGCCGAAGCACAGGTACGGGATCGGGACGCCCGGATACCGCAGGCCGGCTCCCTCTGGATCGAGTTGTCACCCCAGTTCTACAACTGGAACGAGCAGTTCGCCGGGAACAACGCGGGCGTCAGCGACGGCAGTCGTGAACCGTTGTTTTCCGACTACGACGGCAGCGTTGCGGCGCGCCTGTTTCCGGGCCTCGACCCGATGCTCGAGGTGGTGAATCGAGACGCTGATGCCCTCGGCTTCACACCGCTGACGGGGAGCGAGCTCGATCTCGGAGACGTCGACTTCGGTTCGATCGACGTGTTCGTCCGCCGGATCCCGTTGGCTCTCCAGTTCGGCATTGGTGGATTCGCTGCCATCGAGATCCTGGCCCCACTCGTCAAGACGGAGGTCGAGACGGGGTTCGTGTACGATTCCACTGCGACCAATGTACTCCGGGCTGAGACCGCGCTCGCCGACCCGACAGCGTTCTTCTCGCAGTTGGACGCTGCCCAGGCTCAGCTGCAAGCCCTCGTGGACGGCGGTACTCTCTCTCCCGAGGACCAGGCCACCGCTGAGTCCCTTCTCGCGGACTCGGACGCGTTCCAGGGAGCGCTGGACTCCAGGATCTCGGGGCAGCAGTACCTGTTCACCTCCGGCAGCTCCGCCGGACAGCAGATGACCGGCTACTACGGCGGATTCGAGGCCGGATTCCAGTCATTCGGGATCACGCTGCCGGGGTTCGGACTCCCTGACAGCGCCACCCGGTCTGATTTCAACGCCTATTTCGAGCGCGATCCCGTCCTCGGGCAACCGCTGGGCAAGGTCACGCGTGGATGGGCGTTCTCGGAGATCGAGATCGGAGCCCGATTCAAACTGATCGACACCTTCGGGTGGCCCGAGCGACCCGAGCCTCAGCCCGAGGTTGCCGCCGAGCTTCCGGTCGAGGCCGACACGACTGGCGTGACGGATCCGGTGGCAGAGGAGCCCCGGCCGGTGGATGATGAGGATCCGGATTCCGTACCCGCGGAAGCGGCGCGTCGGCGAACCGACACCCCGGCCGAGGCCGTAGAGGCAACCGAACCCGTTCCGGTGGACCTGCCCGGGGTGAGATTCAGGACGACCGTGGGAGCCCGGTATCGATTCCCGCTCTCGGACCCCGACAAGGATCCGTATCTGGATCCCGACGTCTTTCTCCAGCAGCCCATCGGGACAGGCCAGGCCGACCTGCAACTCGAGCTGTTTCAGGACGTGGCTTTCGGGCGACGTTTCATGGCTGTCGCCGGCGTCACCTATGGTCTACAGCTCAAGGACGAACTCGTGCGGCGCGTTTCGCCGCCCGGGCAGCCCTATGGTTATGCCCCGCAGAAGACCACCGTCTCACGCGACATGGGCGATTTCCTGGAGATCGTGATCTCGCCCCGCTTCTCACTCACCGAGGCCATGTCACTGGCGGTCGAGTACACGTTCTGGAACAAGGGGAACGACGTGTACCAGGCGACCTCGGGTGGCGTCGACGCCTCACCGCTCAACGTCGAGACATCCCAGACGCGGCACATGCTGGGAATCGGAGCCTACTACAGGACCACGCGCCTGTTCGCCGCCGGCAGGGCTGGCGTGCCGATCGATCTGGCCTTCCTGTGGCAGACAGCGATCTCGGGATCCGGGGGACAGACCCCTGCGCTCGGCGTGGTCACGCTCTCGATCCGGTTGCCGATTCAGCTATTCTGACAGGAGTTCCGCCGCGTGCCGCCGGGAGACTTCACGACCAGGATCACCACCCAGCATGCGGGCCAGCTCTTCTACCCGTTCCTCTCCCTCCAGCGTTCGCACGCGGGCCGAGGCCAGGCCGTCTTGCTGGACCTTCTCTACGAAGAGGTGCACGGAGGCCTTCGACGCGATCTGCGGCAGATGCGTGATCGCGAACACCTGGTGATTCTCGGCCACCATGGCCAGCCTCTCGGCGACATGGTGGGCCACCCGACCGCCGACGCCCGAATCGATCTCGTCGAACACGAGGCTTGGAACTCCATCCACTTCTGCGAGCACGGTCTTAAGAGCCAGCATCACGCGACTGAGCTCGCCACCCGAGGCGACTCGGGCAAGAGGTCCCGGCTCGAAACCGGGGTTGAGGCTCACCTGGAACTCGGCGCGCTCCGCCCCATGACTTCCCAGTTCGGCAAGTTCCTCCAAACGCACGCGGAACCGCCCTCCCTCCATGCCAAGCTCGTCGAGCAAGCCGGTGACTTCGCTCTCGAGCCGGGCAGCGGATGCCTTCCTTAGAGCGGTCAGCTTGTCCGCCCGGACAACCAATTCCTCCAGAGCGGCCGTCTCCTCCACGGCAAGGGCGTCGAGATCGAGCACGCTGCGATCGGCTTTCTCCAGTTCCTCGCGGGCGGCCTTCCCGGTAGCGAGAACTTCCTCGATCGTCCCGCCATACTTTCGTTTCAGCCCGTGTATCAGGTCGAGCCGGTCACGCAACTCTGCCAGGCGCCCCGGGTCGTGTTCGACCGCATCGCGATAGGCGGAGAGACGTCTGCCAAGTTCCTGCAGCGTCGTCCGAGCTTCGGCGTACAGCGCCTCGATCTCGCTCGCCGTGGGGTCGATCCGGACCAGGTCCTCGACCTTCCGTGACAGTCCGCCAAGTCCCTCGACGAGCGCACCATCGTCTCCGTACACGGCCGAATGCAGTGCAGCGGACAACTCGATCAGTTCCTCGGAGTGCTCGAGACGCCGGGCTTCAAGCGCGGCGGTCTCATCTTCCCGCGGAGTGAGGCCGGCTGACTCGATCTCCCGCGCACGAAATGCGAGAAAATCGGCGCGTTCACGAGTGGCGGACGCCTCGGCCCGGGTCGCAGCGATCCTGCCGCGGAGACCGACCAGCCTGGCGTGGGCCTCGCCCGTACGGTCGGCATCGTCCCTGGCCCCGGCGAACGCATCAAGGATGTCCCGCTGGGCTTCCCGCCTCAGCAGCGCCTGGTGTTCGTGCTGACCGTGGAGATCGACGAGTCTCTGCCCGATGTCTCGGACCAGGCCCGTGGTCGCCGCCGAACCGTTGACCCAGGCCCGATTGCGTCCCTCACGGAGGACCTCGCGGCGCAGAATGAGCCAGTCTCCGTCGACCTCGATTCCCTGCTCCGCGCACAGGCGGACCAGTTCCGGCGCCCCCGAGCAATCGAACACACCTTCTACCAGTGCCCGGTCTTCACCGGCGCGCACCAGGTCGGAAGAGGCCCGCTCTCCGAGCAGCAGCGAAAGGGCGCCGACGATGAGCGACTTCCCCGCCCCGGTCTCTCCCGTCAGAACGTTCAGGCCCGGCTCGAGCTCGATGCGCAGGTCATCGATGACCGCGTAGTTCCGGACGTGCAGCTCCTTCAGCATGGATCCATCAATCGGCGTCAGGTCGGACGTCGCCCCAGCGCATCTTCTGGCGCAGGACGGAGAAGAAGTTCTGGTCCGGCATACGGATCAGCCGAACAGGATGCGGAGAACGCTGCGCAGACACCCTGCCTCCACCACCCAACCTGCCTCCGCTCTGCCCATCCACCGTCACGAGGATCCCATCCATCCGGCTGAGAATCTCCACGCTGATCGTCGCGTCCGCCGGGACTACGACCGGCCGGATCGACATGGTGTGCGGACAGATAGGGGTAGCCACAAGAGCGTCCAGAGTGGGAAAGAGTATCGGACCTCCGGCGGACAGACTGTAGGCCGTCGACCCGGTGGCCGTGGCGAGGACGATCCCGTCCGCACTGTACTGACCGATTTCCTCGTCGTTGACCCACACCCGCATGGAGATCAGTCGTGCGAAGCCACCCTTGTGCACGACCGCATCGTTGAGCGCGTAGAACGTCTCGCTGGGTTCGGCGTCCGCCGTTCCGATACCGCCCTCGGCCGGGTGAAGTCCCACCTGGAGCGCCAGTCTACGCTCCTCTTCGTAGTCGCCATCGCGCAGGCGGCACATCAGATCCTCGACCTGGTCAATCCGCACGGCGGTCAGGAAACCCAGCTTCCCCAGGTTGCAGCCGACGACGGGGACGTCGCGCGGCCCCGCGAACCTCGCCCCGCGAAGCAGCGTTCCGTCTCCACCCAGGGTGAGAAGAAAATCCAGTTCATCCACCTCGTCCTCGAGAGGTGGACCGTCGCCGCCCGCCTCGGCCAGCAGGTCAGCCGTAAGGACCAGTTCAGCCCCTATCTTCTCGGCCGATTTCCGCAGACGATCGAGGATGTCGTGAAGGGCTGGATGATGCGGCTGTGACAACACGCCGAGTCGCATGTCAGTGCGTCCTCTCGATAACGTACGATGCGATGGCCCTGAGGCCCTCAGGCTGATCGAATTGGGCCAACTGCGCCATCGCCGCATCCGCAAAGGCCCGGCTGATCTTCTCCGTTTCCTCCACGCCGAACAGGGCCGGATAGGTCGCTTTGCCCAGGGCGCGGTCCCGGCCGCTTTCCTTGCCAAGCTCACCCGCCGTGCCCCGCAGATCCAGAATATCGTCTACGGCCTGGAAGGCCAGCCCGAGGTCCATGCCGAACCGGCGCAGAGCGTCCAGGCTTGAACTCGACGCGCCCGCCGCGAGGCCACCCATGACCGCGCACGCGGCGATCAGACGGCCTGTCTTGCCGGAGTGGATCTCCTCGAGTTCCTCCCTCGTCACCCGCCTCCCCTCGGCCCGGAGATCGAGTAGCTGTCCGCCGACCATTCCCGATGCGCCGGACGCCGCCGTCAATGTCTCGACGAGCCGATCGATCACGGCCGGGTCAAGCCCGAGCAGGGGTCCGCTCCGCACGATGGCCCGCACGGCCAGGGGCATCAGCGCGGCGCCGGTCAGTACCGCTCGAGGTACCCCGAACTTCACGTGTACCGTGGGACGGCCGCGCCTCAACACGTCGTCATCCATGCACGGAAGATCGTCATGCACCAGGGAGTACGCGTGCACCAGCTCGACGCTGAGCGCGAGATCCGCGATCGCAGAGTTGTCGCCGCCCAGCGCTCGATACGAGGCCATCAGGAGCAAAGGGCGGATCCGCTTGCCCGGGCTGAGCACGGAATAGCGCACCGGTTCGGAGACCTCGGGTTCGAGGTGATCGAGCTCCTCGCGCAGAAACAACTCCAGGGCCCGGTCGAAGTCCACCCGCAAGGACGCCATCCGGACCAGCGGATCTTCCACCGGCGCGCTCGATTCCGGACCCGAGGGCCTAGTCTGACCCTGCCCCACCCGCGTCCTCACCTTTTTGGAGGTCCGGGGGGCTGGCCCTCAACGGCTCCGAGGCCCCCTTCACCAGCTCCTCGACCTTGCCGTGCGCCGAATCGAGCAGGCTCCCTGCCACGCGCAGTCTGTCGATGCCACGCTCGAACAAGCGCAGCGCTTCCTCCAGGGCCAGATCGTCTCGCTCCAGGGAGTCCGCGATCGTCTCCAACTCGGCAAGCGCTCGCTCGAACGTCAGGTCGTCGCTCATGCGTCCTCCACCGGTAGATCGATGTTCCGGATCCCGCCGACTTCGCAGCGAATGGTCGCATCCACGACCCGAAGATCAAAACTGGCCCCCAGCTCGAACATGCTACCTCGACGCAGCACCGTCCCCTCATCATCGAGGGGGACCGCGTAGCCGCGACTGAGGGTCGCCAACGGGCTCAGGGCATCCAGCCGGGCCGAGACGAGCGAGAGCCCCCCCGCCCTTGCACTCAGCGAGTCTCCAATGGCACGAACCAGGCGGCTGGCGTTGTCCTCCGTCCGGTCCCGGCCCCTTCTCACGACATCCCTCAGCGCGGAGGCCATGCCGTCCCTAAGCCCCGCCAACCTGGACAGGAGCGCACCCACCTCCGGCACGACTGTCTCGGCCGCCGCGGAGGGAGTGGCGGCACGGTGGTCTGCCACGAGGTCGGCCATGGTCACGTCAATCTCGTGACCGACAGCCGACACCACCGGGATCGGACACGCGGCGATCGCCCGGGCGACGGATTCCTCGTTGAAGGCCCACAGGTCCTCGACGGATCCGCCCCCCCGCGTGACGATCACCACGTCGCACGACCCTTCACGCCCGATGCTCTCGAGCGCTTGGACGATCTCCGGAGCCGCCTCCCGTCCCTGAACGCGGCAATTCGAGACCAGGATCTGAGTCCAGGGAGCGCGCCGACGAATGACCGCTATGATATCCCTCAGGGCGGCTCCCGAACGCGAGGTTACGACGCCCACCCGACGGGGGACCTCCGGCAGCGCTCGTTTGAGGGCCGGGTCGAGCAGGCCCTCCGCCGCCAGGGTGGCTCGCAGTCTCTCGAAGGCCAGTCGCCACAGGCCGTCACCGCGCGCCTCGAGCGCCCTCACGACCAGCTGATACTTGCCGCCAGCGGGATAGACGGTCAGGCGACCGAAGACGCAAACCTCCATCCCGTCGTCCGGATCGGTAGGCAGGGCGAGCGCATCCGAGCGAAACATGACGCAATCGACCTGGGCGTCGTGATCGCGAAGCGTGAAGTAGCAGTGGCCCGAGCCGTGACGTCGCCAGCGGCCGATCTCGCCCCTCACCCACAGGGGTTCGAACGACGATTCGAGCACCTGACGGACGGCTTCGTTGACCTCAGAAACCGGTACCGCCGTGGCCGGCGTCCGGCCCGGATCAGCGACCTGCCCGACGTCCTCGATAGCGACTATCCTCAGGCGAGTCCCGCGAGCCGCCTCGCAGCAACCACGGTGTTCTTGAGGAGCATGGCGATCGTCATCGGACCCACTCCGCCCGGGACCGGCGTGATCCACGACGCTTTCTCGGCGATCGCGTCGTAATCGACATCCCCCACCAGGCGGTAGCCGCGTTCCCGGGTATCGTCATCCACACGATTGACGCCGACGTCGATCACCACCGTACCCTCTGAGACCATGTCGGCCGTAACGGCGTTCGGCCACCCGACGGCCACGATCAGGAGATCGGCAGACCGGGTGATCTCACCCAGGTCCTGGGACCGGCTGTGCGCCATTGTGACGGTCGCATTGGCCCAGGGAGCCTTCTGTGAGAGAATCGCGGCCATGGGCCGGCCCACGATGTTGGAGCGCCCGACGATCACGGCGTGCTTGCCGGCCGGATCGTACCCGATGTGCTTGAGCATCACCTGGACACCGGCGGGCGTGCAGGGACGAAACGCGTCGGGGTCGCCGCTCGCAAGGCGACCCACGTTGACCGGATGGAAGCCGTCGGCGTCCTTCTCGGGCCGAATCCGCTCCATCACCGTCTTCTCGTCCACGTGGTCGGGTAGGGGCAGCTGGACGAGGATCCCGTGAATCGACGGATCCTCATTCCACCCGTCGAGGATCGAAAGGATCTCTTCCTGGGACGTATCGGCCGGCAGGCGCTGATCGACGGCCTTGATGCCGACCTCGGCGCACTTCTTCTCTTTCATCCCGACGTAGACGCTCGATGCCGGGTCTTCACCGACCAGCATGACCGCCAGGCACGGTTCGACGCCGGCGGCCTTCAGCTCCTCTACCTCCTGCGCGACTTCATCCCGAACGGCCTGCGAAATAGCCTTACCGTCAATGATCTGAGCGGACATGTCATCTCCTCGCATCTATTCCGAGCGGCCGGTGCTGTCCGGCCCCTTATCGGGCGAAATTGACGGCCCGGGTCTCCCGGACCACGACGACCTTGATCTGCCCCGGATACTGCAGTTCTTCCTCGATCCGGCTTGCCGTCTTCTCGCTGAGAGCGGCCATCTCTTCGTCCGTGACCTTTTCGGGCATGACCATAATCCGGATCTCGCGCCCGGCCTGAATGGCGTACACCTTCGACACCCCGGTGTACGAGCGCGCGATCTCCTCCAGCTTCTCCAGTCGCTTCACGTAGTGCTCGAAGGACTCACGGCGGGCGCCTGGGCGGGCGCCCGAAATCGCGTCCGCGGCGGTAACCAGGAACGTCTCCGGGTAGCGAGCCGGCTCCTCGCCGTGGTGGGCCTTGATCGCGTTCAGGACCTGGTCGCTCTCACCGGCTCGCTTGCACAGATCGTAGCCGATCTCGACGTGGCTGCCCTCCTGCATGTGGGTAAGGCCCTTGCCGATGTCGTGCAGCAGCGCCATCCGCTTGCACATCTCGACGTCCACTCCCAGCTCGGCGGCCATATTCCCAGCAAGCAGCGCCACCTCGCGCGCATGCATCAGCTGGTTCTGCCCGTAGCTGGTCCGGAACTTCAGATTCC
>Ga0272442_10004406_pt1 | contig 19274 bp, 8 predicted proteins | sample SSMForm2O_FD_200262 | JGI IMG/M metagenome (GOLD analysis project Ga0272442, IMG submission 200262) | Marine sediment archaeal communities from Little Sippewissett salt marsh, Falmouth, MA, United States - SSM-Form-2O | ecosystem: Environmental > Aquatic > Marine > Wetlands > Sediment ... | reverse complement strand
ACTCGCCATCATGGAACCGGTTACTCAGCATAACCGTTTCCGGTGGGGAAAGCAACCACCGCCTTTCGCAGACGACGGTGAAAATGCGCAAAGCCAGGGAAGAATTCGCAACGCTACAAGCGGTCCGCAGGCCTCTTTTTTACCGCCGGCCGAGCCGAACCGTCCGCCGGCTGAAGAGCCACGGTGGCCTTGATCAGGTAACTGCAGGTACAGCGCGCGGTCGCGTCGGGCATCAACAGCAGTCCTCCGGCCGGGATGGTGTTAATCCAGCAACCCGGGCGAATCCCCCCGTAATTTTCGGTTTCTCCGTCCTGCAACAGATCGAGATATCCAAGCGTCGCGGAGCGAAAAGCCACAAGATGAGTGGATCCGGACAGAGTGCCGCAACCGTAAGAGCGCGTGAAGTGAAACTCCTTCTTTTGTCCCGTCAAGAGATCCCAGGCCGCCGGCTCAGCGTAGAGGGTTCGGTCGTTGAGAATGGGACGGGAAGCATACTTCGCCTCAATGTTCCAGAGCGGCTTTCCATCCGAGGCCCGAAAGGCGGCCATGCGTCCGCCCTTTTCTGAAGAGAGCCGAAAGCGCGTGCTTTGATAGCTCATGAAGAGGACGTCATGGGGAACACTGAGGGCCAGCAGCGTGCCGTCAACGCGCTCGGCGGCTCGCCAGAGAACTTCTCCCGTATTCGAGTCGAGTGCGAGAAGTTCACCGGGCGGATGCTCGGTCTGGTCGCCCTTCCGCCGGTCCCGGATTGCCAGGGGCCGGTCGATCAGGGAGACGCGGTCGCCCCCGACGGCGACTGCGTTGTGTCGAATCGAATGCTCCGGGGTGAAAGTCCATTTGAGCTCGCCGGTCTTTGCATTCAGCGCGAAAAGCAGAGTCGACTCACTGAATTGCTCACTCATATCGGCGCGGCCGAAGGCGTACCAGACCACGTGTTCTTCGTTGCACAGCGAACCGTAGAGGGTGTCGTTTTCACACGCGAGGTAGCCCCAGGTTCCAACGGTGCCGTCCGCCCGACGCGGCGCGGGGAATTCCCCCAACTTGCTCCCCGTTGTGGCGTCCAGGCGCAGGCATCGATCCGCAAACCGAACGTACAAGCTGCCGTCGGACAGACACCAGTTGCTGCCCGTGATGGCCGTTCCGTTAAGATGTTCCTGGTCGTAAGATTTCAAAACGTCCTTAATCGGGTATTCCCAGTGCACCCAGCCGTTGTAGGCATCGATCGCGCGAATCCCGTGCATCCCTTCGATGTAAAGCAGACCCTCGGCAAACAACGGGGCGGGTCCGCGCCCGTGTCGGGACGGCATCTCGAAGTCGTTGTCCGTGAACCAGAGCATGTTGAGAGGCGCGCGGAGCATGCCGTCGGGCGAACAGTTGGTGTTGGCCGGATCGCAATACTGGTGCGTCCATTGGCCCACTTGATCCAGCGGACCGCGTTTCGAGCAGGTCATTTCACCCAACTTGCCGAGGCAGGCGACGCCGCCGTAGGGCCTCTGCATCCGCCATCGCTCTTTGCCGGGGACGACCGCGGGACCTTCTTCAAGAGACCGGCTCGAAACAATCAGGTTGGCGAAAAAGTTTGGCAGTTTCGTCTCCGACAGCTCGCGCTGAAGCACCGTGACGCGGTGGCCGTACCATCCTGCGTCGTCCAGGCGCTTTCGTGCCGCTGCAACCCGGCTTGCGTCCGAATCTATGGCGTAGATCTTGAGAGCGCTTCGCCGGGCCAGCTCCTGAGCCAGGCGGCCGTCTCCACAGCCCAGATCCAGGCAGTAGCCTTCCCGGATTCCACTCTTGCGGAGGATTTCCTCGGCCGCGGCGGAATAGACCGAATCGCCGGCATCCGGGACGGATTCCCGCTGGGGTTGGAGGATTCGAGGCGGGTTGTCTTTCTTGGCTTCGAAACAATAAATCGAGCCCCGATCCGTACTGACGTACAACCGCCCGTCGGATACGGCCAAGTCAAGCGGAAGGCCCTCCACTTCCAGGCGGCTTACGATGGCTTTCGATTCAAGGCTCGCTGTGATGACCTTGCCGTTTTGATCTCCTAGAACAACTGTCCCGCCCGCTCCAATGAGTGAAACCGGTGTCTGCTCGGGGCAGGGAATCGCCCAGGCCGGTTCGCCGAGAAATAATTTCTTCACCTTCTTGCCTTTTCGGTTCACCACTTCCCTTTCCACCAGCAGGTTCGAACGCGGAATGGCCCGAATCTCGGCGTCTGCGGCGAATACGATGTGCTCGGGAAACGCCGCCATGGCCATTGAGGGAATCCCCCGCGCCAGGAACTCTCCATCCGTGGTTTGAAAGACGTCGTTCTCGTTAAAGGTCTTGCCGTCGATGATGGATACGTAGGGACCGGCGCCCTTTCGTGCTCCCCAGCCGGCGCCTTGCTCCTGAAGGTGAAAATAGCGATAGTTTCCCTTGGCCCGGTCGAAGGCGGCAGGCATGGCGCGGCCCGTCGGCACCAACAGCGTGTCGCCCGCCGCGGCAAGGTAGCCCTGGGCCGAAATGCCGCTTTTGGCCCGCGCCCCCGGATGGGGTTGATTTATTTCCAGGCTGCCGGAGGAGTCGTTCAGCCAGAGAACCGAACCGTCGGAAGCATCCAGGGCATAAAGAAAAATCCCCTCGGTCGGCCAGATGCCGGCGGCGAAATAAACTTTGTCTTCCAGAACAACCGGAGCGCCTCGGGCGGGCCAACGGGAAATTATCCGCCCGTTGCCGAGGATCGTGTCCACCGCGGGTCCGCCATTCCGCTTCCAGATGAGTTTGCCGGTTTGCAGCGCAAGGCAATACAGCCAGCCGTCGTCGCCTGCGACGAACACGCGATCTTTCCACACCGCGGGAGCAAAGCGCACGGGGCTTTCGGTAAAAAACTCCCAACGGGGCTCGCCCGTTGCCCCGTCTAGAGCGTAAACCTTGTCGTCTGTGGAACTGCCGAATAGCACGAATCCTCGAGTTGTAACGGCTGCATTGGCATAATCGAATGGCATTCGCGTATCGTCTCCGGTCCACGCAGGCTCGGGCGCATGAGACGGGCGGTAAACCCAACTCAGGTGAAGATCCGCCGGAAGTGATTCAGCCGTATAGCCGGACCGGGCGGCGTCGGCGCGAAATTGCGGCCAGTCCGCACTTGCTTTGTAAGGCACAAAAAGACCCAATACCAGCACTACAAACAGGAATCGCTTCATCAAGATCTCCTTCCAACGGCGAATATCCAGCCGGAGCGGGACCGCAGCTCTCAAGTCGATGGCTGATCTTACCGCTTGTGCCTGAAAAAGCCAAGGATTTCACTTCCGGCGCAGGATTTCTGAAATGAGGAAGGATCAAGGGGAAGCAAGTAGAGACATCTCCATCGGTTAGTAGCGGCCGCTGAAAAAATGAGGATATAGGGAAGTCTGAGGCGGTCGACCGTACTGTGGAGGAAATGGACAAAATGGCGCTCTTTTCTCGCGTATTGTTCTCTCGCGTATTGTCCCTGAGTTTCTTCGTCGGGATGATCCTTGTCCTGTTCGGCACGTCCTTCCGAGGCCGGGCCGAGCAACCGCCGGAAAAGCCATCCAATGAAGGAGTTAGCGATATGACCGAGCCCCCAACTCAAAAAGCCACATTCGGAGCGGGCTGCTTTTGGGGCGTGGAAGCGGCATTTCAACGGATAAAGGGGGTGGTTGCCACCCAGGTCGGCTATTCCGGAGGGGCTCTTGCGAAACCAACTTACAAAGACGTCTGCTCGGGCCGGACCGGGCACGCTGAAGTCGTACAAATTGAATATGACCCTTCACGGGTCAAGTATGAACAACTGTTGAAAGTGTTCTGGGAAAATCACGATCCGACGCAACTGAACCGGCAAGGCCCGGACTGGGGCGAACAATACCGTTCGGTCATCTTCTTTCACACAGCCGAGCAAGAAGAAGCGGCAAAAACCTCCAAGGAAGCTTTGGAACGCTCCGGCACATACAGGCGGCCGGTCGTGACCCAGATCATCCCTGCTTCGGAGTTTTATCGCGCCGAAGAGTACCACCAACGCTATCTCGAAAAGCGGGGTCTTCTCAAGTGTCACGTTCGAGAATGACACTGCATTGAAACACCCTCTCCATACTTATTTTCCTAATGTTTTCCAATGTTTCTCTTGCCCTCTTTAAGCCGGCTTTGGTATATTTGAGGCGCCAGACATAGTCGTACTCCCTATTCAAGACAAAGTGGATAACCCCAAGGGGCCGTTGCTCGCCTGATTTGGCCCTATCGGTTGGATTGTACGATTGCCGAGGAAAGGGGGGATGCCCGGCTCGATCGACTTTCAGAACACGGAAGCACCTTCGCGGGAATTTCCAAGATCCATAATCTATCATTGGAATGGAAGGGGTGTTCACTATGAAAAGAGCCTCGTTTCGAGTCTTTTGTTGGAGTGTCGCGTTCGTTCTTCTATTCACAGGAAGCAGTGTGCCGACAATTGCCGGGCAGGGCGGCGGCATCCCCGTCAGCTTATCCGAAGATTATGCGATGTTGTTAAAAACCGGCGACCATCATCAACCTCTCGTACTGGTCGAGACAGCCGGCGGCGGGGAAGTCGTGGTAGCAAGAGGCCGGGGCGCCGGCCGTTATGCCTCGATTTCTCCCGACAAGAAGTATGTTTGTTTCAAGTTGATTCAATTCGATTCAACAGGGAACCGTTCGTCGGTTCCCATGCTTTATCACATTGCCGCCAACGAATACATCCCCCTGATGATGCCGGCGCGGGACGCCGGAACGCCCGTCGTGAGTGAGAATGGAACGATTGCCTTTACCTCGGGGCGTCAGCTCACGGTCCTGGATTCGACTTTTCGCCCCTTGGCGACGCTCGACCTCGGCCATCATGTCAACCTCCTTGCTCTTTCCCCCGACGGGAAGCGAGTCGCATACAACAACACCGAGGAACAGATCGTGGTTCAATCTCTTTCCGGCGAGGCGCAAGTGGTGACCGACGGCCAGGGAGGATACTGGGGACCGCAGTTTTCTCCGAAGGGGGATCGCCTTCTCGCCCGTTCGGTGGACGGCAAGGTTCTGTCGATCGATCTGGGTACGGGCGCTACGGCACTGATCGGCCGCGGCGAGAATCCGGCTTGGGTCGATAACGACACGATTGCCTTCACGCGAAAGACCGGGAATGGCCGGCAGGTGACAAAAACCGAGCTGTGTTTCTCGGATTCCTCCGGGGCCGAAGTTACGGCAACAACGGTTCATGAGGGAGACGCCGAGATCGTCGTCTCGGGCCGGGCCGTCGCGATCGGCAAGGGTGGTGGATTGAAACTGGGTCGGCTTGTGCCAAAGGGAAAGGGATTCTCCCTTTCACCGCAAGCGGCCGATCTTGGCCAGGGCGAGATGCTTGAAGCATCTTCGGCGGTGGAAGGGACGTTCGAGACGTTGGAACTGGGGGAGAACACCGTCTACATCTCCGGTGTACCCTACGTGCACCAGGTTTACGATGTTCCGGAATGGTTTCGGGGATCGTGGGCTTGCGGCGCGACCTCGGCTTGCATGGCGCTGGCTTACTATGGGTGCTTCCGACCTTGGCCGTGTTGGTGCATGTATCCCAGCTCGCACTATAGCGACTACGGGCGGTATATCGCCGAGACTTACACCTACAACGGCACCACCTTTGACGTGGTCGAGACCGATCCCGATGACGAATACGCGACGGGCGGGTATGGCTATATTACGCAGAACAACTGGGAAGACACCAAAACCCACATGGCCGAATACATCTCGTATCACGGCCCCTCGTCCTACGTGGATTGGTCGCCGACGTTCACCAAGGCTTGCACCGAAGCCGACAACGGCAATCCCTACGTGCTTCTCAATTCCCTGACCTCTTCGGGGCATTATATCACCGGCATCGGCTACTACACCGACCAATATACGCTGATCTTTAACGATCCCTATGGCGACAAAAACACCGCGGGCTATCCCAGCTACGACGGCACGTTGGTTTCCTACGATTGGCCGGGCTACAACTATGGCAATGAAAACCTCGTGACCGTGCACTGCTTCATTTACGCGCGGTACAGTATCCAGCCGACGCCGACGGCCGAGCCGACGCCTTTGCACGTGATTGTCGACAACGCGGACGCCGAGTGCACCTTGACCGGAGCCTGGTCGCTCAGTACGAACGTGCGGGGTTGGTATAACACCGATTATGCCTGGGCCAACACGAAAACGAGTGATTCCGCCTCGTTCGATTTGGATATCCCCGAGGCGGGCGACTACAATGTTTTCATCCGCTACACCCGGGGCAGCGATCGATCGACCCGAGCTCCTTACACCGTGTACTATGACGGCGGCAACGATACCCAAACGTTTGACCAGCGAACCTGGGGCGGGCGCTGGAGATTGGTCGGCAACTATCCCTTTGCCGCCGGTCAGGGTCAGGTCGATCTGAGCTGCGACACGGGCGAAGGCGGAAAGACCAAGGTCGTGGTCGCCGATGCGGTCATGGCCTCGCTACCAGGCGCCGTGCAACCGACCTCGACACCGACGCCGACTTCGCAATACTCCCCCACACCAACCGAAACGCCGGACCCGAATGCCCAATATCTGTTGGAAGATTTTGAAGGCTATGCCGATGGAGTCCAGGTGATGTTTATGCCGCCGGACTTCTCGGGATCGACCAGCGGGATCAATACGGGGACGGACGATCTGGGAGTCTCCTCGCTGGAGGCCAACGACATTCTCGATCCGGCGGTGGGAACGCCGGGATCCAAGTCCGAACGGGTCTTCTGGGAGTGGACCACGCCGGGCAGCGGCCAGGTTCGCCTGACGACCTATAATGCCCCAAACCGGCCGAATCCCATCATCGATCTCCGCATCGGATTGTCCATTTACGTCAAAGTCCTTCAAGGCGAGGTCGATATGCGCATCTGGGTGCGCGAGACCGGAGTGTCCGGCACGATCGGCGACAATGGCGGAATCGCCGGGGACATCGAAGAGATAGGCAACTTCCGGCGGCTGAGCGCTTCGCCGAATTGGCAATATCTCTACTTTGATATTCCCAACGAGCCGGTTACGGCGGTCAGTGGAAACGGAGTGCTGGACGGCGACTGGGGAACGCTGGAAGCGCTATTCTTCCAGGCGGTTTCCGGTAGCCCCGCAGCGCAGATCGAAGTGTTCGTTGACGATTTCTACCAGGGACCGGTTCATACCCCCCAGGGTGTCGATCCGACGGCAACGCCTCAAGACACCGCGACTCCGACTGCGACGGACACACCTGGAGACACCGCGACTCCAACGCCAACACCGGAGGATACGGCAACTCCAACGCCGACGGACACGCCTTCCGGCAGTGTCTCTGTTCATGACATCGCAATGAGTTCCGGCAGTACGGGAGTGAATTACTACGCTGACGCTACCGTTTGGATCAAAAACAACTCCGGTGGAGACGTTGAAGGCGCCACCATATACGGCGAGTGGAGTGGCGACGTGACCGGGTCGGATTCAGACACCACCGGCGGGGATGGCAAGGTGACTTTTCGCTCTCCCACTAAAAAACGGGGAGGTACGTTCACCTTCTGCGTCACCAACGTTGTGGCATCCGGGTATGTCTACGATCCAGGATTAAACAACGAAACCTGCGACAGTATTACCGCTCCATGATTCCAAGATCGACACAAGGAGGGTCCCGGGCCAGCTCCGGGGCCCTCCTTGCTTTCTCTCGATCTCAATCCATTCCATTTCGGTCCTTGGAGAAGAGGCATTATTGCCTGGAACGCTCATTCGGTTGCACAACCCTACCAGTGGTGCTAATCTCTCGGACCATTCCTGATAATCGGGAGGATCCGCAATGAAGAGTCGCCTTTTTCCAACGCCCCTTTTTGTCCTTTTCGCTCTTTTAGTCCTGGTCGGTTCTACTTGCGTTTGGGCCGGAAAATCGGAGGAAATATGCGAACCGGAGCTGCGCGCCATGTGGGTGCATCGCTGGGAGTGGCCCGACGTGAATCCGGAGAAATGCAAAGCCCGGATTCAGCAGATCATGGAAAATCTGGCCGAAGCGAACTTCAACGTCGTGGTTTTCCAGGTTCGAGGACAGGCCGACGTGCTGTATCCCAGCCCGTACGAACCCTGGTCGCCGATTATTGGCGGGAAAGATCCCGGTTTCGATCCGCTTGCCTTTGCCATCGAGGAAGCGCATCAACGAGGACTTGAACTCCACGCCTACGTCAATCCCATGCCGCTTTGGCATCGGGAAAGGCCGAGGCGGGAAGGGCAAACGCCTCCCGGTGAGCCGGCCCGGAGCGATCCGCCGCATTTGTACTATTCACATGGACCGGGAACCGAAGAGCCCTGGATTGTCCACAACGAAGAAGGAAAGCCGGTGGACCTCGGGCAGCGGGGAGGCTACTACTACCTCAGTCCGGGCATTCCCGAAGTCCAGGCGTACCTGCGGAAAGTGCTGCTTGATCTCGTCCAGCGCTACGACGTCGACGGCATTCACTACGACCGCATTCGCTATCCCGGCCCGAAGTATTCCAAAGATCCGACGAGTGTGCGCCGCCAAGCCGGCCCCGGAAATCCCAATGGCTTGGAATGGGAAGACTGGCAGCGCGAGCAAATCGACAAACTGGTCAACGATCTCGCCGCCGAGATCGCCGAAATCAAGCCTTGGATTCGCATCTCAGGCGCAGTCTGGGGGCTTTACAATCGGTATGCCATTGAAGGGTATGAGAAATACTCCAGCGGCTATCACGACTATTACCAGGATTCGTTTCGATGGGCGCGCGACGGCAGCATGGATACGCTCATGCCGATGATCTATTGGGACATTCCCGATCCGACGCCGAATTATGACGAAGTCCTTGACTACTTCGCGCGGGAAGTCGGCGCGGATCACTTGGCGGGCGGGATTCTCGTTCGCAAAGAAGAGATCAAGGATGGCGAGACTTTCGCTGAAATAAAGTACACTCGGGAAAAAGGAGCCTTGGGAACGGTTCTCTTCTCCTACAATGCCGTCCAGGAACAAGGCGGCTGGGAGAGGATCGAAAAGAAAGTCTATCCCGCTCCGGTTGCCGTTCCCCGGATGGCCTGGAAAGACAAGCCGGTGACGGCAACGTTCAGCGGAGTTGTTCTGGACGATGAGCGCCGGCCCGTCGTGGACGCCATCGTGGAGTTGTCGGGCGGGGAGCCCAAGTGGGTCTCCGGTTCGGACGGCTACTTCGCCTTTCTCCAGGTGGAACCGGGCGAGAAAACCCTCAAGATCACTCGTCCCGGACAGCTGGGGGACACCTTCGCCGGGATTCACCTTCGCGCCGGGGACGTGATTCGCCTTGTTTGTCTGCCTCTTGGCGGCGCAACGGCGCAAGTGGGCTTCCGCCCGAGAGCGCCCGTTCCCTCCCGCGAAACTTCGAGCTCGCATGCCAATCTGCTAACGGTGACCGACCCGGATAACCGTGTCCAGGTGAACGGCGAATCCGCGCACGTCTACCGAACCGGAGTGTTTGTTGCCGACCGGTTGCCGCTCGAAATCGGAATGAACAAGATCACATCGACGATTGAATCCGAGCGGTATCAACTGATTCACACCAATTGGATTAAACGAACGCATCCCAGGCCGCCGCGCCGGAGCCCCGCCTTGCCTTTGGAGATTGCCGAAAAGTCTGCGCAGCCAAAACGGGCGTATTGGGTGCAGGCGGGTGACATGGTTCCCGTTTGGTTTGAGGGTTCGCCGGGCCACCAAGCTCGATTCCGAATTGGAAGGCGCGGCCACTGGCAGCCCATGGCCGAATCCGAGGGCCTGTATACCGGCCGATACATTGTTCAGCCGGAGGATCGTTTCGAGGACGCAACGGTCCTCCTTGAATTGATTCGCAACAAGGAGATCGCGGGCGCGACACCCTCCAAGCGGATCATCAAGACCCAAGCCGAAGGAACCCTCCGAACACTCGATCCCCGGATCCCTCTCGTGGCTCGGGTGACCGAACCCTACACCCAGCTCCGATACGGGCTGGGCGAGGTTCGCCTCGGCGGACCGATCTTGACTGAGGCAACCGCGGGCACGATTCTCCAGCTCGACGGCAAAATCGGGAACGCGTACCGTGTGCGGCTTTCCGAGACGGTCCAGGCCTGGGTCGGCGCTCGCCAGGTGGAATTGTTGCCGCCGGGAACGCCACCGGCGCGGGATTTCGTGACTTCCTTCTCGGTTACCAATGACGAGAAATATGATTTTATCAATCTCCCCTATGCTCAGAAATACCCTTACCGCCTTAAGGCTCTGGTCGATCCGCCTCGGCTGCAAATCGACCTGTACGGCATGACTTCAAACAGCACGTGGATTACCCTCCGGCATGACGGACAGGGCGTCAAACGTGTGGATTGGGAACAGGTCGAGCCCAGTCTTTACCGCCTGACGGTCGATCTGAATCACGACCAATTCTGGGGGTATGGCAGCGTCACCAGGGGCAATTCCCTTCAGGTGCGAATAAAGCGGCCGCCCGTGCTGGCGGCGCCTCCCGCTTCGCCGGTCTCCGGGCTGACCATCGCGGTCGAAGCCGGCCACGGCGGTCCCCGAAACACCGGCGCCCACGGACTTTCGGGCTCCCTGGAGAAAAACGTCAACCGGGCTACTGCGGACTACCTCATCGAACTGCTCGAACAGGCCGGCGCCGCGGTTGTCGATTGTCGCCGGGAGGATGAAACCATCAGTCTCGGGGATCGCGTCCGCCGGGCGATCGAAGGCGAGGCCGATATTTTTATCAGCATTCATGCCAATGCCGCCGGCTCCTCGGGCGGCTACCTTCGAGTTGCGGGCACCAGCACCTACTACAAGCACGTTCCTTGGAAACCGTTGACGGAGAAAATTTACGAGCGCCTGATCGAGATCGAAGGATTGGAACCCTGGGGGGTGATCGGCAGTTTTAACTATACACCGGTTCGAATGACCGAGATGCCGTCCATGCTGGTCGAGCAGGCGTTTATGTCGCACCCGGGCGATGAGGAATTGCTGGTGGACCCGGCCCGGCAACGGCAGATGGCCGAAGCGATTTTCAAAGGACTTGAAGATTATCTCCAGATGCAACGGGAATGATACTCTTGTCTCGATTCTGGCAGTATCGAGCACTTTGGACGCGTTTAAAACTCCTTTGGGAGTATAATACTATTCCAACAAACTGGAATCTTTGGAGTTACACTAAGAATGAAACTTTCGGTGGACCTTTTGGCCAGCGCTGCGCTGGACGCCGATCCTCTTCCAGAGGTCTCGCAGACCGTCTTAAAGGAGTTGCTTCGGAATCCGTCTTCCCGCCGTGAGGATCTGCTTGATTTGGTCAAGTTGGACCCTTCGCTTTGCCTCAAGCTGTTATATCTGGCCAATTCCCGGAGTTTCGGCAATCCGGGCCGGGTTGCGAGCCTGGAACAAATGGCGGAGCTGTTGGACCATGAAATCATCCTCGATGCACTCATGTCCCAAGTCAGTCGCTTCTCGCTGACGCCGAATCCGAGCATTCTGACCATGCACGATCATCAGCTGTTTTGGAAACACTCCCTGGCTTGCGCGCGGTTTAGTGAAGCCTTGGCGGAAGCCAGTGGCTTCCCCGATCCCTCGACCGCCTATTTGGCCGGGCTGATTCATGATTATATCAAGGAAACGCTTTATCTAAATTATCCTGACCGCTACCGGGCTGTTTTTCAGCTGATGGAAGACGAAGAGATTTGCCTCAACGAAGCGGAACTGCGCTTCTTCGATCGCAATCATTCGGACATTGCGGGAGAGATCCTGGCCAAGTGGAACGTGCCCCGCAGTCTCCGCCGGGCCGTGGCTTGGCACCATCGCTTATTGGATTTATCGAGTGAGGAAAAGCGTGTTTCCGTTCTGGCCGCGATTATCCTGGCGGCGGACATACTGGCTTATTCCCATCGACAGGGCGACGGCGGCAATGCGTTCTTATTGCGCAGTGAAGCGCATCGGCAGGCGATGCAGCCGTTGATCGACAGTCTTGGAGCCGAGCGTATCGACCGGGTGAAAGAGGACCTCGAAGCGATCTACCAGCGCGTGGGCCTGGGACGCATTGACCGCAACGCGTATATCCGTCTTCTGGCCGATGCAAACCGAAAGCTCGGGCAGCGGGCGATCGACCTGCGGACCAGCCTTCGGGAGATTTCCCTCCTGCATCAGATGAGCCAGGCCTTTGCGCTTTCCGAGACTTTGGAGCAGCTTCTGGCGCAGGTGTTGAGAGAACTGGAAAGTCAGCTCAAGGTGGTGGCCGTCGCCATTCTGGTCCGAAAGGAAGACTCATTCAAGGTGTTCCTGGCGGCGCGTTCCTCGCTGTCCGGGGTATCTCTGAAGCGGATTGCAGAGGATTTGAGGCATTATTACCCGAATGGAACTGCCACGTTGCAGCAACCGCATGAAATTACCATCGAAACCGTTCCTTTGGAAAAAAGCCTGCTGGGAGACGACGTGGCGCAGGTGTCCGAGTTGAAATCTTCGGTTGTCTTCAGCCTGGACGGGCGCCAGGCAAGCATCGGCACACTAGGCCTATTCTCCAATCAGCGGGAGGTCCTGAGCGAATACGAGAAAAGCCGTTTTGAGGTGGTGGTCGAGCAAATTGCCATGGCCATCGACCGCCTGTCCTTGAATTTGGAAACCCAGCGCCTGGCGATCACGGATACACTGACCGGTTTGTTCAACCGGCGGCACTTTCAAGTTTTTCTGGAACAGGAATTCAGCTCCTGTCTGCGCTATAGCCAACCCCTTTCTCTTGTCATCATGGATCTGGATCACTTCAAGCGGGTGAATGATCGATACGGGCATCTGGTGGGCGATCAAGTGCTTCGCGAGTTGGGGCGACTGCTCAAAGTGCACGTTCGGGAGGCCGACGTGGCGGCTCGTTACGGCGGGGAGGAGTTTGTTGTACTGATGCCCCGGACTTTCCTCCCGGGTGCGACGGTATTCGCCGAGCGGTTTCGCAAGGCGGTCTCCGAACACGTCTTTTGCAAAGAGCGCGATGAGCCGCTGTCGATCACGCTTTCTCAAGGCGTCGCCAGCTTCCCGCTCGAGGGCGTTCGAACGGCCACTCAACTGCTTGACGCCGGTGATCGGGCGCTGCTGGAAGCCAAACGAACCGGCCGGGATCGAATTGTGGTTGCGCCCTGCCGCCCCCTCTCGGAATCGGAATCGGTGTCTTAGAGCGATTCTCGAGAATCGTTCTATCCCTTCAATCCCGTCAGCGTGATCCCCCGGATAATCTGTTTCTGAAAGACGAAGAACAACACGATCGGCGGAATGGAGCACAGAAATAGTGTCGCCAGCAGGATGTTGTAGGTCGTTTCAGGATTTTCGAACAGGAAGTACAGCCGCACCATGATGGGGAATTTGGCCTGCTCGTCGAGCACCAGGTAGGGCCAAATAAAGCTGTTCCAGGTGGCCAGTCCGGAGAAAATCGTCACCACGGCAAAAATCGGCGCCGACAGCGGGATCACAATTCGCGCGAAGATGCCCAACTCGCTGCACCCATCGATGCGCGCCGCCTCAATCAAATCGCTTGGAATCGATTGGAAAAATCCTCGAAACAGGAAAATGTTGAATGCCGAAACCGACGCCGGCAGAATAATGCCCCAGTAGGAGTCCAAGAGTCCCTTGGTCATGAAATCGCTCAGAATCTCGACGTTCTCCAACGTCTCGGGGTTGAACATGAGTCGCAGCAGGCCTTTGATCAACGGCGGGTCTTTGACCGTGAGATACAACGGGATCATGATTGTTTCGAACGGGACCATCAGGGTCGCCAGAAAGAGAATCAGGAAAAGCCTCGAAAAGGGCACCTCAAGCTTGGCCAACGCGTAGCCCGCCAGACTGCTCGTCGTGATCTGGAAAAACCAGACGCCGACGATCAAGATCAAGGTGTTCTTGAAATACAACAAGATGTTGAACATGCTGAACGCCTTGAAATAGTTGCCCCAACCCCAGCTGAGAGGGGAGCCCTTCGGCAGCAGGGTCATCGAGACGCTGGTCACCTCCTCCGGCGTCTTGAGCCCGCCGACGAACAACCAAAGAAAGGGAATGACCGCCGTGAGAGTGCCCACCAGAAGCAACACCACCAGGACGCGGTACAGAAGTCCCACCGAGCGGGTCTTGAGTTCCGCTCGGGAGATCAGGGTTCGTCCTTTGACTTCATGCAACTTTGCCAAGATCGGCCTCTTTCTAGCCTTCCGCCTCAAACCGGCGGGTAATCCACATGTAAACCAGGGTCAAGCTCAACAAGACGATGAACAGCATCATGCTCATCGCCGCCGCCTCGCCCAGCCAGAAGTAGGTGAATGCGTATTCATAAATCTGCAGCAAGACCGTGAGCGTGGCGTTGTTCGGCCCGCCCTTGTTGGTCATGATAAACGGCTCGATGAAAATCTGGAACGTACCGATGACCTGAAGAATCAACACGATGACCATGACGGGCATCAGCTGAGGCAAGGTAATGTTGCGCACGCGCTGCCAGACGCTTGCCCCGTCGATTTCGGCCGCTTCGTAAAGCGTTTCCGGGATGCCTTGCAGCGCCGCTAAGTAGATCAGCATCGTGGCCCCGGCGCCTTTCCACGTCGCCATGACGATCAGGCACAGGATCGGCCCTCCGAACAGCAGGCTTTGCAGCCATTGCCCCGGCGGCAGCCCCAACTTGGCTAAAATATAATTCAGAAGTCCGGAATCGACGTTGTAAATGCTTTTCCAAAGAATGGCCGTGACGACCAGGGGCAGAATCGCCGGCAAGTAGTAACTGATTCGAAAATACGTGCGCAACCGGCGCATCTCATTGACGCCGATGGCGAGCAGAATCGGGATGAAGTATCCCACGGCCAGTCCGAACAGGACATATAGGACGGTATTGCCCCAGGATTTCCAAAACAGGGGATGTTTCAACAGCTTTTCATAGTTTGCCAGCCCGACGAATCTCGACGCGCCGATGATGCTGTACTCCTGGAAGCTGATCCACAGACCTCTCAGAATGGGAATCCAACTGAAATAGATGAAAAGAAGCAGGGCCGGCATGAGGAACAGCATCCCGGTTCGATAGCGCCGAAAGGCCCGCCAGGCGGCTTTTCCGATGCTTGGTTGTTTTTCAGCAGTTCGGTTTTGACTCATCATTGAATACGTTTCAAATTCCAGGATTCTCGGCTGTTACTCCTCAAGATGAAACAGCCGGATTTCTCCCTCCCCCAGTGTGATCGAGAACTCTTTTGATCCGGAAGGATTTTTCTCCAGCGGCAGGGTGGCCTTCTGAAGCAGGTCGCGGACCGTATCGCCCGCCGCGTCGTCCTGGAGGACAACGCTCAGGCGCCGCCGTTCGCCTTTATAATGATAAAGTCGCGGCGCGTTGACCAGGAGAAGGAGATTTCCCTTCGGTCCTTCGAGAAGCGAAGCCTCTACGTGCGGCGCGTCCTCGGAGTTTTCATCCAGCACTCGAACCGTCGCAGTGACGCCCTGCCGGCGGGCGAAAGCGTCGATCAGTTTTCGCCATCCTTCGCCCGAATAGCTGAGGTCCTTGGCAATGTACAGCGTTCGGTCGCTTTCGACAACGGCCGGCTCGCCTTCGGGGAACCGGGCGAGAATCCTGCCCGTGGTCGCTTCAATGCGCTCGATGGTCTCCCGCTCCCGATCCATGTCCTCGAATCCGAGAATCGGGCCCTCTCTCAGGCGTTGTTTCGCCTGGAAGGGATAGCCTTGCCGGGCCGCCTCCCAACGGACCGGCGTACCGCTGCGGCGCGCCCGAGCGGCGGTCTTCCGCTCGAGGGAGCGATCGTTGCCGTGAGCTTCATAGGAAACCTCGACCGGCGGTGCTTCTTTTCTCTGGACTTCCTTGCGTTCCAACACGCGCAGTCCGAAATACGGCGGCGGAGCGGTCGGCCGCTCGGCAAACCGCTCGTCCCGCTCGCCGAAACGTGCGATCGCGATCAAGGCCCCTCCCGAATCGTGAAATTGCCGGATCTTCTCCAGCGTTTCGTCGTCGGAGGCCACGGTTCCGGCCAATCCCAAAATTCGGTAGCGCTCCAGAGCGCCCTGCTTGACTTGATATTCGGAAATGTAGTCAACGGCTAGATGCGAGCGGTAAAACATTTCGGCCAGGGCCGTCGCGCCCGCCGTGGGGTAAGAATCGCCCGGCATCTGAAACAGCGTGTTCCAGTCGTGGAGGATGGCAATCTGGGCCGGCCGCGGCTCGGCTCCGGCCATCCACGGCCCCGCTCGATCGATGGAGGCCGCAAGACGAGCGATCTCCTGGGCTGCCGGAGTCGGTTCGAGCGTGTCGGCGTAGAGAAACGCCAGCCGATTGTCTCCCCAAGCGGGATCGAAGGGCTGCATCGGCCAGAAGAAAAACAATGCTCCATTCATCCCCCGGCTGACTCCCTGCCAGAACCCGCTGCGCAGTTCCGGGGCGGAGGTTTGGCCGAATCGGTCTACGAATGCCCGGTTGAATTCCAGAAACCATCGCGGCTTGCCCTTCGCCGCCGAACGATTCCAATCGCTGATCCACCGGTTAATGAAAAAATCAAAGGGATGGGGATACGGATCGCTGCCCGCCACGTCGATAAATTCGCCGAACGCTTCATAATTCGTCGCCGAAGCCCAGGCTAACCGGCTGTCGAGCGGCTTCCAGATCTGTTTTAAGGTCACCGGATGGCGAGAGTCCAGACCCCGCAAGAGGCCGCGATACCACTTAAAAAAACCGGCGAACGCCTCCTGCCGAAAACGCATCCACTGGAGCCACGCTTGTCGGTCTTCGTCGATCTGCTCGACCGTCAACGCCCGGGCTTCGCTTGCGCCCGCGTCCACATTCTCGATTGCTTCTTTGAAGCGAAAGATGTCCGCCAGGTTCTTCATCTGCCCGACGTTCTGGATCGCTGTTTTCCGGGAGGTTTTTTTCAAATAATCCCGGTACGCCTGAAGCGTTGTCGCGCTGTAATCCACCTCGCCCGACCAAGAGGGTTCATTCCAGGGACTATAAGCCAGCACGGCGGGATGATTCTTGATCTTTGGAATCAAGTCGCCCAAGAACTGCCTCAGCTCGGTTTTCAGGCCGGGGTGTAACACGTTGGCGTTCATGTAATCGCTGCCGGCCGGGGTCCCATCAGCCTTTTGAAGCCGGGCGTTGGCGTAAGTGTCGAACAACCACTCCGGCTCGGGATGAATCTCCAGTTGCACCAGAACTTTTTGCCGATACTTGTAGGCCAGATCCAAAAAAGCCAGGCAGCGGTCCCGGGCGCGGGAATCGAATCGACCGTTTTGCGGTTCGAGATCCCTCCATAAAAAAGTAGTTCCGACCGTGTTGACGCCCATTTCGCGAAGGCGTCGAAAACGCTCTTCGCTCTGCCCGAACGTCCAGAAACCGAGCGGGAAAAAAGGCTCGCCGTCAATCCGGGTCGTCGTTCCCTGGATTCGAACGATCCCTTTCGCCTTCGGGTCGATCAAGAAGAGGTCCCCGTGTGAGCGCGGATCGATTTCGGCCTCGGGCCATTCCATCCAGGACAGCCGTTGCCCCTTTCCGGGCGGATTCACACCGGAGGGATCGTCGTTGTCACAAAAGGCAATGTTGAATCCGATCCGCATGCCGCTGTAAGGTTCCAATCCCAACTCGGACAGCGGAATGGCTCCCTCGACGATGAAACCGGCAAGCGATTTCTCCGGCCCCAGTGCCTCGCTGCGAACCATGGCCGCTTTTGCCCCGGCGGACGGTGTGTTGAACCGGGGGCCGCTGCAGAAGGTTGCTCCCGCCGGAGAATCGAAGATGCCGTAGGGAACATTAGGGTCGCGGGCTTGCAATCCGGGTGGATTTTTCCAAGGCTCGACGTCGAACAGGATTTCGATGCCGTCATTCTTGCAGAGCGAAGAGCCGCGGTGCAACGCGCCTCGAGTCGCGTCGCAGATCTCCGCGGCGATGTAGAAAGTATTCTCGTCCCAGCAGGCGTAAGCGACGGCGCCGCCGGCCGGCGAATCGATCGTCGGGCGCTCTTGCCGGGCGGTTGGCTGCCTCCAGTTGATTCGAATCGGCGTCTTCCGGCTCCAATCGCCCAAATCGCCATCAATCTGGATCACTTCTTCAGATTGAAAGCACGGGTAGAAGCCGATCCATTGTTCGGCTTGAACGCGGAGGTCTTTGGCCAGCGTTGCCTCCGCTCGGATGAGAAATCGCTGGTCTTCAGAGATCTTCCCTCGAAGGCTGAAGGCAATGGACGCGCTGCCGCCCGGGCGAACGGCCGTGAACGGTGCACTACGCGGTTCGAGTCGAACGCCCGCCGACGGTTGGGGCAGGCTCACCTGAATCTCACCGGAGATATCCTGCGCCGTCCGGTTCTCGGCCTCCACAAGAAACCTTCGAACATTATCGCTTACGGGAGGCAGTGAAGAAATCTTGATCTCAACCGGGCCGGCCGCCTGGGCTTTGACGGCTGAATCTACAACAAGTGGGAAAAAGAAGAGAACAAGGACTCCCCAGACAAAACAAAGATTAGACCGTTGGTTCATTCTCGATTCTCGTCCTGTCTTCATTTCCAAATTCAGCCGCGCGGTTCAAAAAGCGGGTTGCAATTTAACATCCTAAACGGATCGTGGCAAGCAAAATGGTAGGCTCCTGCCGAACTCCAATAATGCTTGTGGGTTATTTCGACGACGATTGCCGAGAGCCTGATGGAGGGGGCAGCTCAATCGGTCCAATCGATCGCCTTGGTGGAAAGACGAGTGAAAAACAGACCAGAGGTCCGCTTACATGAGGCAGGAATCGAGATCTTCGAGGGGACTCGCAAAACAGATTGCGCGTAGGGAACTCAGAGTGCGCTATTCAGTAAGAATTTGAACGAGATCGCCCTGCGAAATGCCGGCGGCGTTGGCGTCATCCGTGTCGAGGTGCATCTCGGTGGCGAACTTATCGCTGACCCGCAGCTGCACATCTTCGAACAGTAGCGGACGCTCGCCGGGAACTCTCACTTGGACCGTTTGGTTGTCGCGCACGCCAATCTGTTGGGCGTCCCGGGTATGCATGTGGATATGGCGATTGGCCCGGATCAGCCCGCTTTTGTGGTGGAGTGCGCCCTTGGGACCAACAATGATAATGCTCTCCGACTGTTCGAGTTGCCCCGAAGGCCGCACGGGAGGAATCACGCCCAGCAGGTAGGCGTCCGTCAAGGAAACCTCGACCTGGGTTGTCTTCCGGAGTGGTCCCAGAACGCGCACCGCTCCCAGGCAACGCATCTTCGGCCCGACCAGAATCACGGTCTCTTCGGCAGCGAATTCGCCCGGTTGACTGAGCGGCCGCATGGAATGCAGCTCGGCGCCGGGA
>Ga0272442_10004405_pt1 | contig 19276 bp, 17 predicted proteins | sample SSMForm2O_FD_200262 | JGI IMG/M metagenome (GOLD analysis project Ga0272442, IMG submission 200262) | Marine sediment archaeal communities from Little Sippewissett salt marsh, Falmouth, MA, United States - SSM-Form-2O | ecosystem: Environmental > Aquatic > Marine > Wetlands > Sediment ... | reverse complement strand
GCAACGTGCTCGAGCGGGCCATGGTCCTCGGCGTAGGCCGCCGCCTGCTCCCTCGCCACCTGCCGCGCGAAGTGCGCCGACGAACCGCCGCCGTCGACGAACTGGGCGACGAGCTCTCGCTCGCCGGCAGCGAGCAACGCCACATCGCCGAGGTGCTCGACTTCACGGGCTGGAACAAGAGCCGAGCCGCAACCCTCCTGGTCATCTCGCGCCCCCGGCTCGACCGCAAAATCCGCGAATACGGCCTTCAGCCGCCCGACCATCGATAGCGGTCACCCCCCGACATGGAGAAGCCCGGCCAGCAAGGCTGCCGACCGGGCTTCCAGGCGTTCGTCTTCCAGACGGTTGTCCGCTACTTCGCTGCGGGCCGAGGCACCATCGAACTGGGGATGAAGAGAATCTCCACCCGCCGATTCTTCTGGCGCGCCGGCGCCGTCGCGTTGCTTCCCACGGGCCACGACGGGCCGAACCCGCGGACGAACATGTTTCTCTCCGCGATGCCTCGCTTCGCCAGGTGGCGGAACACGGCAATCGCACGGCTGGTCGAGAGCCCCATGTTGTCGCCGTAGAGCTTCACCGTGGCTGCCTTCTTCACCGGGACGTTGTCTGTGTGGCCGTCGATCTGGATGAGCACGTCCTTGCCCTTGAACGCGGCAGCGATCTTGTCGAGCGCGCGTGCTCCTTTCGAGGTGACGGTGGCCTTGCCCAGGTCGAAGAGCAGGGCCCCCTGAAGCACCAGTCGGCCGTCGCGCACCTCGCCCACGCCGAGCGCCTTCACCTGGTCCTCGAACTCCTTGGCCTTGAGGCGGGCCGCGTCCAGTTCCTGCTTCGCCTTGTCGATCTCGGCCTTCGACGCACCGGCCTGGCCCTTGTAGAGCTCGAGCTCGCGCGAGACGTTCTCGAAGCGCTTGCGGAAGGAATCCTGAGCCGAGCTCAGGTCCTTCTCCCGCTCGTCGAGCAGGTTCACCAGGCGGTCGCGCTCGGCCTCCAGGGTCTTGTACTTCGAGAGAGGCACCACGCAGCCAGCCGTCAGGAGCACCAGGCAGGCGGGCAGCACGCGGGCGAGGCTAGTCAGCGTTCTCATCGGCGGCAGATCCCTTTCTTGCGTAACGGAGCCGGGGCAGGACGGTCACTTCGTTTCCTCGGGATTGGGGGCCAGCATCTGCGGCGGGAGGAACATCACTTCCACCCGGCGGTTCTTGCTGCGGGTCTCGGGCGTGGTATTCTCCACGCGAGGCTTCTGCATCCCGAAGCCCCGCAGGTAGATGCGCTTTTCGGTAATGCCCGACTGGGCAAGGAGGCGGACAACGGCGGCTGCACGCATCGCGGACAGACCCCAGTTGTCGCCGAACCGCGCCACCGTCTCGGCCTTCTTCACGGGCACGTTGTCCGTGTGGCCATCCACCTGGATGATCTCACCTGTGCCCTTGAACTTGGCCGCGATGTCCGCGATGAGCTGCTTGCCCTTGTCCGACACGTCCGCGCTGCCCAGCGGGAACAGGAGCTGGTCCTTGATCACCAGAGCACCGTCGATCACCTCCACGTCAGGCCCATGCGTGCGCGCGATTTCGTCCAGGCGGGCCTGAAGCTTCGCGAGCTGCTCCTGGGTGCGCAGCGCCGCCGCCTTGGCCTCCTCCTTCGCGTTGTCGTAGAGGGTGACGATTTGATCCTTCGCCTTGAGCTGGTCGCGCAACTGATCGATGCGCGTGTTGGCGTCCGCGATCTGCCGATCCTTCCGTTCTAGCTCCGAGACGGATTCCTCGTACTTCCGCTTGAGCTTGATGTACTTCGACCACGGCACAAGACAGCCTTGCGACGCCATCGAACAGGCTACCAGTGCGACCACTCCTGCCTTGAATAGGACGCCTTTCATTGCGCACCCTTCCTCCATGTTGGGGATGAACTGTTCGCGGGGATCAATGACCGACGCCGCTGGCCTTCGGTCGACGGGGAAGCGGATCAACTCCCGGGAGGCGTGACGCCGAACTGCTCCCAGAAGAACTGAATGATCGACTGGAGGAACTCCCATTTCGGGACCTGCTGACTCGCCATGCAGTAGAAGAAGAGGCCACCAGGCACCAGGAGGATGAACGCGCCGATGCCGCACATGGCCGTGTAGAGCGCCGAGGGCTGCTCGCGGACCGCCAGCGGCTCACCTGTGCCAAGGGACGAGGAGGCGGTGATCCGCCCCACAGCCGCTTCAGCCGCCTCTTCCTCCTCCTCCATGAACACAGCCTGCGAGTCCACCGACGTGTCCGGCTCGAAGGCACCGAGGTCCCCGGGTTCCAGGGCCACCTCCTCTGTCGCCACGTCCTCGGTGGCCACCTGCGTGTCGTCGTAGTCGTCCAGGCCGAGCACCATCGTCGGCACCTCGGTCTCCGAACCCAGGTCGCCAGCCGTCGCCTCGCCGAGATCGAGGGTGGGCACCTCCGTCTCGGATGTCCCGGTGTCCGGAGCCGTCAGCTCGATCGTGGGGACCTTCGTCGATGGCTCGTCCACCAGTGGCGTCACCTCAGCCGTCGGAGCCACGTCGGTGTCCGTCGGCTCGAGCGTCAGATCCATATCACCGGTGTCGAGTCCCGCGAGATCGCCGCCGATGATCGTCTCGGCCGTATCGTCGAAGTCCAGCGCCTCATCGGCGAACAGGTCCACCGGCTCCTCGCCCACCGCCGGCGGCGCCGCCTCGGCCGGCGGCTGGCTCACCACCATCGTCGGCTCCGTCCCCCGCTGCTGGCGGAGCGTCTCCACGTCCGTGCGGCGGAACTTCAGCGTGTTTTCGTCGCGGAACGCCCGGAGCGTGCCCTGCGAGACCAGAGCACGCAACTCGGCCTCCTGCATCTGGAGCGCCTTGAGGACATCGTCGAACGACATGTAATTCTCGGCCATGTCGGATCACCTACCTCAATCAGAATCGTTGATGCGGCCACGCCCGGGGCGCGGACACGCCAAGCTCACTTGGTCAGCTTCTGGTACTCCGCCTCGGAGCTGTACGGGCCATGAACCCGCAGCCCGCGAAGAGAATTCACGCCCTTCATCGAGTACTCGCGCTTGCCTGCGAGCATCAGGTCCCACTGATACAGCCTGCCCGCAAGGAACTCGAATACCCCGTTCCGCAAGTCGTTCCCGGCCGCCTGGCCGGGCTGATGGAATCCGTAGACGAGCACCACCTCGCGGCTGGTGTCGATCACGTACAGCAAGCTTTCCTCGCCGTAGGGAGCGGCGATTGCGATCACCCGTCCCGCCTGCCCCTCACTGGCCTGTGCGTGTGCGCTGGGCGACTGGCGCACCACAAGAAGGGCCGCCATGAGCACCGCCACCACCACCAGCAGCGCCACCGTGACCCAGGATCGATCGGGCATGTACAAACGCTCCGTCGAGGCTCACCCCGCCTCGTGCCATGTATTCACTGTCATTATAGTTGGCCCCAAATTCGTTGCAAGGCTTTTTTCCGGAAAATCAGCGGCGGAATGCACCCTTCGCCCACCCGGCACGTCCCGTCCCCGCCTGCCACCCGATGCCCCGCGCCCCCCCACGCACGCCGACGCTCCCCGTTCCCGGCTTCGCGTGGGTCCCATGCTCTGCCAGCGGCAGCCCCCTCGAGTGGCCCCCCCGCCGCGCGGCGCCCCGACGGGCCACGAGGATGGAACCTGTGGGATCCATGGAGCCGATGGGACGGGGGCAATCCCGCCTCATGAAGGGCCACGCTCCCCGGGGGCGGGTGGGCTACACGTCGCAGATGCCGACGGCCTCGCGGAGGGCGGCGAGCTTGCCCGCCTTGTCCTTGGCCTTCGGGACGAACTCGTGGGCGACGTAGCCCTTGAAGCCTGTCTCCACAATGGCACGCATGATGGCCGGGTAGTCGAGCAGTTGCGTGTCGTTGATGTCCTTGCGGCCGGGGAAGCCGCCGGTGTGGAAGTGGCCGATGGCATCGATGTTCTTCTGGATGATTTCGATGAGCTTGTGCCTGGCGGTCTTCTTGCCGTCGGGTCCCGTGACGATCTCGGCTTCCATCATGGCGGCGTGATAGATGTCGTAGAGGATCCTGAAGCTCGGCGAGCCGACGGCCTTGACGAGGTCGAAGCACCAGGCGCTGCTGTCGGCCATGTAGTCCTTGTGCTGCTTGCTGTTGAGGTACTCCATGCAGATGACCACGCCCTTCTTCTCGGCGTAGCCCGCGACCTTCTTGAGGCCGATGGCGCAGTTCTTGAGGCCCTCGTCGTCGGCCATTCCGCCGCGGTTCCCCGAGAAGCAGATGACGTTCTTGAAGCCTGCGGCCGCGGTGGCGTCGATGGCGCCGTGGAGGTTCTTGATGAGCTTCTCGTGGTGCTCGGTGCGGTTGAAGCCTCGGCCGATGCTGTTGCAGCTCGTCATGGTGCACACGAGACCGTGCTCCTTGAGGGTCTTGAAGGAGCCTGGCCCGAGAAGGTCGATGCCCTCGAGGCCCATGCGGGCGCCCTCGGCGCACAGCTCGGGGAAGGGGACGCCTCCGTAGCACCATTTGCTTGCGGACTGGTGGATTCGGCCTTTGAGCTTGGCGGGGGCCTCGGCGGCTCCAGCGACGCGGATGGCGAAGGGCATTGCGGCGGCCGCGGCGCTGGCGCGGAGCAGGTCGCGGCGGGTGAGCGTTCGGGGCGTCTTCACGGCTTGGGTCTCCTGGGGGGGTGGGGGCTCAGACGTCGCAGACGGCGAAGTTGCGCTTCATCGCGGCGACGATGTCCTCGTCCTTGGGTCCGAATTCGTGGCCGACGTAGCCCTGGTAGCCGGCGTCGGCGATGGCACGCATGACGGCGGGGTAGTAGATTTCCTGCTCGTCGTCCATGTCGCGTCGGCCGGGGTTCCCGCCGGTGTGGAAGTGGCCGATGAGGTCGATGTTCTCGGTGATGGTTCGGATGAGGTCGCCTTCCATTATCTGCATGTGATAGATGTCGTAGAGGAGGCCGAGGGCCGGGGAGGCGAGGCGGGAGCAGAGCTCAGCACCGAGGGCGGTGTGGTCGAGGAAGTAGTCGGGGTGGTTGACCTTGCTGTTGAGGAGTTCGGGGCAGATGCGGATGCCGGCCTGCTCGGCGGGCCCGACGACTCGCTGGAGGAAGGTGGTGCAGTTGTCGAGGCACTCGGCGTCCGAGCGGCCTTCGCGGTTGCCGGTGAGCAGGAGGAGGGTGTCGATGCCGTAGGCCTGTGCCTTCTCGATGTTGGCGAGGACTTCCTTCTCGTTGCGGTCCCAGTTGTCGGGGTTGGTGAAGGCGTTGCCGAGGGAGCCGTTTCCCACGAAGATGGCGACCTGCATGCCGGCGTCCTGGATGGCCTTCCAGTGTTCCTCGGGCCCCATCTCGATGGAGGCGAAGCCGACGTCGGCGGCGGTCTGGATGAGCTTCTCGGGGGTCATACCGTGCTTGAGGTATACACCCCAGGAGAAGGACTGCTTGATGCGGCGCGCGGGGGCTTGCGGCTCAGCCACTGTGGGTCTCCTGTCGTCGGCGGTATGGACGGGTCGAAGAGCACAGGGTCAAGGATAGGTGAGGCCGGGGGTCGTGTCAAGGGGAGGTCAGGGTTCGGGGCTGGGGGCAGGCTCGGCGGGGGGCTCGAAGTGCTCGACGGTGATGCCGGATTCGGTGAGGAGTTCGCGGGAGAGGTCGTCGGGGTAGTCGCCGGCCTCGACGACGCGGCGGATGCCCGCGTTGATGAGCATCTTGGCACACAGCGAGCAGGGGTAGGTGGTCGAGTAGAGGATGGAATCCTGGGTGCTTACGCCGTGGACCGCGGCCTGGATGAGCGCGTTCATTTCGGCGTGCAGGCCGCGGCACAACTCGTGGCGCTCGCCGGAGGGGACGTTCTGCTGCTCGCGGATGCACCCGACCTCTTCGCAGTGGCGGAGGCCGCTGGGCGCGCCGTTGTAGCCGGTGGCGAGGATGCGCTTGTTCTTGACGAGGATGGCTCCGACCTTTCGCCGCAGGCAGGTCGAGCGCTGGGCGACGTCGAAGGCGATTTTGATGAAGTACTCGTCCCAACTGGGTCGCGGCACGTGGGGTCTCCTTGGTTAAGGGAGAGCTATTGTAGCGGCGGGCGGCGTGGCGGTCAAAGCCGCGTGCGAGGAAGCGATTCGTTGACAGGCCGTGGAGCGGGTGCTAGAATCCCGTGCGTCTCGGTCTCCATTGGGAAAGGAGGAGCGATGAAGAAGGGACTGAATGCGTGGGCGTTCCCTGGCGGCACCGCGGCGCGGGATGCGATGCGCTACGCGAAGAAGGCGGGCTACGACTCGATCGAGCTCAATCTGGATGAGAAGGGCGAGATCGGGATGGGCACCCGCTCCGCCAGCCTCAAGAAAATCGCCACGACGGCGAAGCGCATGGGCATCGAGATTTCCAGCGTTTCGACGGGCCTCTACTGGGCCTACAACATGGCGAGCGACGACGCGGGCGAGCGGAAGATGGCCGGCAAGGTGCTCTCGAAGCAAATCAAGACCGCCAACGCGCTGGGCGCCGACGCCATCCTGGTGATCCCCGGCACCGTGATGGGGCTGGACCCCAGCAAGCCGACGGTGGACCCCGATGCAGTGTGGGACCGCGCGCTCGCCGGCGTCAAGGCCGCCGTGCCCGAGGCCGAGGACCTCGGCGTGACGATCTGCATCGAGAACGTGTGGAACACGTTCCTGCTCTCGGCCACGGAGATGCGGGACTTCGTGGACGCTGCGGGCTCGAAGCGCGTGGGCGCGTACTACGACCCCGCGAACGTGGTGAAGTACGGCGTCCCCGACCAGTGGGTGCGGGTGCTGGGCAAGCGGATTGGGCGGGTGCACTTCAAGGACTTCCGCCGCAACGTGGGGAACCTGGACGGGTTCGTGCACCTGCTCGAGGGCGACGTGAACTACCCGTCGCTGATGGCCGCGTTCAAGGCGGCGCGTTACAACGGGTATGTGACGGCTGAGATTTTCCCGTATCCGAACGGGCTGTGGGAATCGCAGATTTGGACGACGTCGAAGGCGATGGACTTCATCCTGGGGCGCGCGAAGCCGGCGCGCTTGTGAGGAGAGCAGGCATGTCCTCGTTCCAGTTCTCGTTCGGGCCCTCGGGCGGCCCGAAGAAGCAGACCCCGCGCTTCCACATCGGCGTGATGGCGAACCTCTCGGGGGCGCCGGCTGACCCGCCGCCGCCGCTCGTGAGCCGCAAGTTCGTCGAGGTGGACATCGACAACTTCGATTCGCGCCTGGATGCGATGCGGCCCCGCGTGGCCTTCCAGGTGCCGAACACGGTGACGGGGAAGGGGGAGGTGGACGTGGAGTTGAGCTTCGCGTCGCTCGACGATTTCGGCCCCGGGCCGGTGACGGCGAAGGTGGACGTGCTTCGCAAGCTGTGGACGGCGCGCGAGCGGCTGGCGAGGATGCGATCGAAGCCGGAGGGCGACGTGAGCGGGACGGCTCAGCTCGAGCCGCTGCTGGCGAAGGCCCTGGATGACCCTGAGCTGCTGGGTGCGATTCTGCCTGGAGCGGGGGAGCCGGCGCCGCCCGAGCCCGCGCCCGAGGCGCCAGCCGCACCCGACGCGCCGCCTGCCGCCGAGGCCCCCCCGGCGGCGGAGCAGGGGGGCCTGCTGGACCAGCTCCTGGGGATGAAGCCGACGGACAGGCCGAAGCCGCAGGCCTCGAGCCCCATCCAGCACATTGTCGAGCAGGCGATGGCGGGGACGGCGCACATTTCGGATTCCGCCATCCAGACCATCGGCGCGCTCATCGACCGCATCGAGGAACTCTACTCCGAGCAACTCCGCCTCGTGTTGCGGCACGAGGCCCTCAAGGCCGTCGAAGCCACGTGGCGCGGGCTGGACTACCTGGTGACGAACAGCGAGATGGACGAATCGCTGAAGATACGCGTGCTCGACGTGACAAAGGAGGAGCTTGCAGCGGCGCTGGCTGCTGCGGACGGGCTGGGGCCGACGGAGAACCCGCTGCTCGCGATGCTCCGCCACCAGCCCTTCGGCTGCCTCATCGGCGACTATGCGTTCGACCACGCGGAGGCGGACGTGGCGTTGCTGGGGCGCCTGGCCTCTGTGGCCGCGGCGTGCGACCTGCCGTTCGTGGCCGCCGCGTCGCCGAGGCTGCTGGGCCTGGAGACGTGGCGCGACCTGAAGGTCACGCGCGAACTGCCCGCCGTGCTCAACAGCCCCGAGCACGCCGCGTGGCGCGACATGGCGTCGTCGGGCGTCTCGAAGCACATCTACCTGACCATGCCGCGCTTCCTTGCCCGCCTGCCCTACGGTGCGAAGACGAACCCGGCCGAGGGCGTGGAGTTCGAGGAGCGGGCGGACGTGACCGACCCGACGCACTTCGTGTGGAGCAATGCGGCGTATGGCATCGGCGTGGTCGTGGGCCGCGCGTTCACGGTCGAGGGCTGGGACGCGCAACTCACGAGCGGCGGCGAGAGCAGCACGATCGATTCGCTGCCGTGCTACGCCTACACCGACCGCTACGGCGACAGCGAGATGATGTGCCCGACGGAGATATCGCTGACGGTGGATGCGAGCCTGATACTCACGATGTGCGGGCTCACGCCGCTGCTCCATATGAAGAATACGGACCGTGCGATGTTCGCCTACGCGCCGTCGCTGGGCCGCGGAAGCCGCTGACGGGTTGCGGTGGCAGAAGGGTGGTCTCGTGCCGCCGATGCTCCGTGGGTGCGACGTGGATAAGCCGCGCAACCTGGCCAGGAGCGTCCCGGTCGAGTGAGGGCGGCGGGGCCGGGGGCTCGCGGAGCGTTTGGCATTGGAACGCCCCCCGCCTCGGGGCGTATAATGGACACGCTACGGTAGCGTATCGGAGGCTTTAGCAGGAGATGACCATGGTTCGGCCGACGCGGCGTGAGTTCATCCGGGGCGCCCTGGCGGCAGGTGCGGCGCTGGCGCTGCCAGCCCGCAGAATGCTGGGTGCGAACGAGACGATCAACATGGGGTGCATCGGCGTGGGCGGCCGCGGCGGCCATTCGGCCAACGAGTTCGCCAAGCTCCAGAACGTGCGTATCGCCGGGCTGGTGGATGTAGACTCCCAGCGCCTGGCCGGCGTCAAGAAGCGCTTCGACGGCGCGAAGGCCTGGGTCGACCTGCGGAAGATGCTCGACGACAAGGATATCGACGCCGTGTGCGTCTCGACCTGCAACCACTGGCATGCCCTGGCCACGGTGTGGGCGTGCCAGGCGGGCAAGGACGTCTACGTCGAGAAGCCCGCCTCGTGGAGTGTGGTCGAAGGCCGCAAGATGGTGGAGGCGGCCCGCAAGTACAAGCGGATCGTGCAGGCCGGGATGCAGCAGCGCTCCGACCCGCTACAGGCCGAGATCATGAAGCTCCTCGACGAGGGGATCCTCGGCAAGATCAAGTACGTGCGGCTCAACCGATACGGCCAGCGCGGCCCCGTCGCCAGGCAGGACACGCCGCTCAAGGTGCCCGCCCACATCAACTACGACCTGTGGCTCGGCCCGGCCAAGGACGTGCCGCTCTACCGCAAGCAGCTCCACTACGACTGGCACTGGATGTGGAACACCGGGAACGGCGAGATGGGCAACTGGGGCCCCCACCTCATCGACGACTGCCGCAACGTGGTCTTCCGCAGCAAGGCTCCGCTGCCCGTGCGCTGTATCGCCGGCGGCGGGCGCCTGGGCTGGAACGATGCCGGCGAGACGCCGAACACCCACTTCGTATACTATGACACCGGGGACATCCCCGTGATTTGCGACGTGCACAACCTGCCAATGAAGGCGGGCGCCCGCGGCGGCGACGTCTACAAGGCCCGGCGCACGCGCGGGTTCCTCATCATCGAGTGTGAGAACGGCTACTACGCGGGCGGCCGCGGCGGCGGCACGGCGCACGATAAGGACGGCAAGCGCATCCGAAGGCTTCGCGGCGACGGCGGGCGGGCACACATCCCCAACTTCATCGATGCCGTCCGCTCCCGTAAGCCCGAGGACCTCAAGGGCGAAATCGAGCAGGGCCACTACTCGAGTGCCTGGTGCCACCTGGGCAACCTCTCGTGGCAGGCGGGCGCCGCCTACAAGAAGGAAGAAGCCCTCGAGCGCGTGAAGGACGTGAAGCCGTGGGCCGCCGTGATCGAGGAGTTCCACGCCCACCTCGAGGCGAACGAGATCGACGCGAAGAAGGCGGACATCAAGCTGGGCGCCATGCTGGAGATCGACCCGAAGGCGGAGACCCTCACCGGGGCGAGCGCCACCGCAGCGGCCAAGGCCGTGTGGACGGGCCAGTACCGCGGCTACCGCAAGCCCTACGTCATGCCCGACGAGGTGTGACGGGGCGAGCAGCGCAGGCGGGCAATGGATGCCGTCCGCCGGCCGTGCGGGCTATTCGGCTGCGATGGCGATATCCTTGAAGAGCACGTGCATCACGCAGCCGGAGTGCATCTGAAGGGCGAAGTGCCCCTCGGGTCGGCTCTTGTCGTTGGCGAGCTCGGCGGCCTTCACCCCGTTGACGTGCACGACCACGTGGCCGCCTTTGGCGGCGATGGTCATCTCGTTCCATTCGGCGGCCTTGCAGGCCTTCTTCTCCTGCTCGGCGGGGAGCTTGTCGAGCCAGCCGCGGCCGTAGCTCTCGTAGATGCCGCCAACTCCGCTGCCCGGAAGGCCGACCTGCACCTGGAGGCCGTGGGCCTTCTCCGGCGGCTTGATGATGGTGCGGATGTAGAACCCGCTGTCGCCCGAGAGGCACTTGAACTTCAGGCGCACCGTGAAGTCCTTGAACGTCTTATCGCTCACGAGAAGTCCGTAGAGCTTCGCCTTGTCGGCGCGGCCGACGAAGGCGCCGTCCTCGACCGTCCACTCGCCATCGCCCACCTTGTGCCAGCCGGCGAGGGTCTTGCCGTCCATGAGCGGCGTCCAGGTTGTCTTCTTCTCCTCGGCCGCGGGGCACAGGGTGCCCAGAGCCAGGAGCAGGCTTGCAGCGGCGAGTGGCCATGACCTCATCGGGAGCCTCCTTTGGTGAGCGCCGTTCGGACGTAGACGCGGGGCCAGCATAGCGAGGGCGGGCGGCGAAGTCAACGGCGGAGTGCGGGTCGGGCGGGGAGTCCGTGAGGGGGCCTACTGCTCGAGCCCGAGCGAATCGCGCTCGCTCTGGGTCTGGTCGAAGAGCTTGTGGAAGAGAGCCACGTCCGCGTCGCTCAGCTCGCGCTTGCGCCGCGAGACGACCCGGCGGGCCACCTCGACCGCCATGGTGGGCGAGTAGGGCTGGCAGCCCGCTGCGGTGAGCCAGGAGAACGAGGGGACGAACTTCGGCGGGAAGCCCGAGGCGAGCACGTTGCAGCAGAAGCCGACCACGGAACCGGTGATGAACGTCGAGGAGATGGCGGACTTCGAGTGGTCGCCCATGGCGAGGCCGACGAAGAGCGAGCCCGTCTCGACCAGCTTGTGGGGGAGTTGCACCCGCACCGTGCCGTAGGTGTTCTTCAGATCGCTGTTGATGGTGTCGGCCGCCAGGTTCACCCACTCGCAGATGTAGGCGTGGCCGAGGAATCCGTCGTGCTGCTTGTTGGAGTAGGCGTGCATGATCGAGTTCTCGATCTCGCCGCCCACCTTGCACACGGGGCCGATGTTGGAGCCTTCGTGGAGGCGCGAGGCCATCTGGATTCTCGAGTTCGGCCCCACGTAGGCGGGGCCGATGATGGTGGTGCTGGGCATCACGGTGACGCCCTCGCCGATGTAGATGGGGCCTTCCTCGGCGTCGAGCACGCAGCAGGGCTTCACGGCGGCTCCCTCGCCGATGAACACATTGTCCCTGCCGAGGATGTAGGCGCCCTCGTGCACGGTGCCACGAATGTCGCCGGGCGAGGCGAGAGCCTTGAAGTCGCGGGCCAGTTCGGCCTCGTTGTGGTCGATGATTTCCCAGTAGTAGCGCAGGAGGGTGGCCTTGTGGTCCACGTGGCGCATGGTGTGGGGGAGGGCTTTCCCCACGGTGCCCTCGAGGAGATGGCGGTTGGTGATGGCCGCCGCGGTCGCTGCCTTCAGGCGGGCGTAGACCAGGCACCCGTCGGACATGCCGACCTCCTCCTGGCCTTCGATGGGGATGGGCTCGTCGATGAGGAGGCGGCCGTTGAGGAACAGGATGTCCTCGCCGGCCGGGATGTCGTTCACCGGCAGCGAGGTGCGCTCGCGGAGGGTCTCGGCCAGGAGCTCGCGGCACAGGAGGACGACCTTCTGGCCGGGGTAGGCCCGCAGGATTTTGTCGAGGAGGCTGCTGATGCCGCATCGGAGCTCGTAGACGGGGCGGGGGTAGACGAGAGGCAGGAGGTCGGCGTAGCGCTCGTCCTCGAAGACGCACAGCACCGCCATTGGCGCTCTCCTTGAATGCCGTGGACGGATTGCAGGGGGAAGGCCCAATCCCTGGACTGCCAGAGAAGTATACCTTGGCTTCGGGACGATGCCAAGCGGCCTTGACCGCAGCCACGAGGCAGGGATAATGGAGGTGGCCGCGACTCAATCATCCACCCTTGATTCGGGGATTCCGCCGTGTCGGAAACGCTGACGGTGCTGGCGGGCAAGGACCTGTCGGCGATGGTGTTCGAGCACGTGCTGGGGCTTGCGGAGCCGTTCTTCGAGCGTGCGGCCGAGCGGCGGCGCGAGCTGACGACGGCCGAGGCTGTGATGGCCCACGCCGCGTACGTGCGGGAGACGTTCACGGAGCTGATCGGTGGGCTGCCTGAGCGCACGCCGCTCAACGCGCGGTGCGTGGGACGGCTCGAGCGCGATGGCTACCAGGTGGACAAGCTGATCTTCGAGAGCCGCCCCCACTTCTACGTGACCGCAAGCCTCTACCTGCCCGAGCCCCACCATGGTCCGGGACCAGCCGTCCTGGTGCCGTGTGGCCACGCGGCGGCGGGGAAGGCGGCGGAGACATACCAGCGGCTCGCCCAGGGGCTCGTGCGGAACGGCTTCGTGGTGCTCGTCTACGATCCGCTGGGCCAGGGCGAGCGGAGCCAGTACTGGGACCCCGTGGCCAGGGCTTCGCGCATCGGCCTGTGCGTGCCCGAACACGAGCACGCGGGCACGCAGTCGCTCCTGGTGGGGGTGAACCTGGCGAGCTACCGCGTGTGGGATGGAATCCGGGCGATCGATGTCCTGTGTGAACGGGACGAGGTGGACGTGACCCGCATCGGCTGCACGGGCTGCTCGGGCGGCGGCACGCTGACGAGCTATCTGTTCGCACTCGACGAGCGGCTGCGAGCGGCGATGCCCGTGTGCTACCTGACGACTCGCGAGGCGTGGCTGGCGACGGGCATGATTGCAGACGCCGAGCAGGTGCAGGACCACGCCATCGAGCGGGGCATCGACCACAGCGACCTGTGCATCGCGGGAGCGGCCCGGGCGTTGCGCATCGGGGCGGCCACAGGGGACTACTTCCCCATCGAGGGCACCCGCGCGACCTTCGAGGAGGTGCGGCGGGCCTACGACTTGCTCGGGGCACAGGGCTTCGCAGACCTGTCCGAAGCGGAGGGCGACCACGGCTACAGCCCGGCGCTCCGCGAGGCCGCCATCCAGTGGTTCCACCTGTGGTTCGGCGACCCCGCGGCCGATTGCACCGAGCCGCCCACGGAGCCCGAGCCCCCCGAGAACCTCCTGTGTTGTCCCGACGGCCACACCGGCAGCCTCGGCAGCCGCACCGTCTTCTGCTTCACCCGCGACCGGGCGCTCGACCTCCCGCCGACCGCCGAGGTGGCGACCACCCGCGGCGACGCCGAGGAGTGGCAGGACCAGCTCCGCACGCGCCTGCGCGACCTGCTCCACTGCCCGGCCAGCTCCGGCGCGCCGTTCGCCTACCAGCACGGCGCCATCTTCCGCGGCGAGTGCGGCATCGAGCGCATCTCGTTCCAGAGCGAGCGCGGCATCACCATCCCCGCCCTGCTCTTCGTGCCGGGCAAGAGCGACATCGAGTGGCCGGGCATGGTCTACGTGCACGAGGGGGGCAAGGAGGTGGAAGCGGGCGTGACCGGCACCATCCAGATGCTCGCCTCCGAAGGCAACGCCGTGCTGGCCATCGACGTGCGGGGTGTTGGCGAGTCCCTCGCGGCCGACAGCGTAACCGGCGGCGACCGCCAGATGGGCGTGGACGGCTATCACTTCTACCAGTATGGCATGCTCGGCCACACCCTCGTGGGGCGGCGCGTGCACGACGTGCTCCGCGCCGTGGCCGTGCTGGCCGAGCGGCCCGAGGTGGACGCCGAGCGCCTGAGCGTGGTGGGGCAGGGAGCGGGGGGCCTGCTCGCCCTGCTTGCCGCCGCGCTCGACGAGCGCATCGGCACCGCCGTGTGTTGCCAGAGCCTGGCTGCCTATCGCGATATCGCGGTGAACGAATACCACGCCCACCATCCCGCCACGTTCGTGCCCGGCATCCTCGAACTGTGCGACCTGCCCGACGTGGCATCGTGTGTGGCGCCGCGCCGCCTCGTGCTCGCCGGCCCCGTGGACCATATGAAGCGCCGCCTGCCCCAGGCCCAGGCCGAGCGCCTCTACGAACGCACGCAGCGCGTCTACGAGCTCTTCGAGGCCGCCGAACGCTTCGTCATCTCGACGGAAGGTGGATAGAGGCAACTCGCACGGACACAGCATTGGGGCGGAATGTGGTATAATGCCCCCGCGCCCGGAAGCCCACCGTAGTGAGGGGAACGGCATGGTCACCGTAGGCACTTCCGGCTTCCGCTACGCCGACTGGAGGGGCACCTTCTATCCCGCAGGCACGACCGATGCGGATCTGCTTGGCTACTACGCGCAACACTTCAACTGCGTGGAGCTCAACTTCACCTACTACGGCATCCCGAAGCCCGAGACTATCGGGCGAATGGTGGAGCGGACGCCCGAGGGCTTCCTGTTCTGGGCGAAGGCCAACGAGGCGACGACGCACAAGCGCGACCGCTCGGTGGCCGCGCAGTTCAACGAGGCCATGGCCCCCGCGCGCGAGGCGGGGCGCCTGGCCGGCATCCTGTGCCAGTTCCCCTACTCGTTCCGCAACACCCTGGCGAACCGCGCCTATCTGGCCAAGCTGAAAGAGGACTTCCCCCACGCCCCGCTGGTCGTGGAGTTCCGCAACGACCAGTGGGCCAGCGATGCCGTCTACGCCTATCTGCGGATGCACGGGCTGGGCTTCTGCTGCGTGGACGAGCCGACGCTCGACGGGCTCATGCCTCGCGTGGCCGTGACCACCTCGCCCACCGCCTACGTGCGGTTCCACAGCCGCGACGCAAGCAAGTGGTACGAGGGCGGTGGCAAGGAGCGCTACAACTACCTCTATGACCGCAAGGAGCTCGACGAATGGCTCCCCAAGGTCCAGCAGCTCAGCGACGAGGCGGAGAACGTCTACATCTTCTTCAACAACTGCCACGCGGGCCACGCGGCGGTGAACGCCCAGGAGTTCAAGGCGCTGCTCGCCGACCTTGGCGTGATTGCCTGACTGGGGCCGGGTGGGTCACCTTCAGCCGCCTGCGGCTGCGAGCCCGCGCTCGGCGGCCTCGCGGACGTACTTCTCCGACGGGTCCGTGCGCGTGTCGCGGAGGCGGGTGTAGATTCGCGTCGCCTCGGGCTTCTTGCCGGCTTCGACGAGCCGCTCGGCGAGGAGGAGGCAGGCCTTCGTTTCCTGGATGCGTTCCCAGCCCTTATGAGCGTCGGCGGCCTTGAGCACGAGGTCGGCGGAGCCCGCGTCGCCGATGTTGGCGAGTGCCCAGGCTGCGGCCGCTCGCACGTCGGCGTCGGGGTCGGCGACGGCCTTCCTGAGGCCCTCGACGGCCTTGTCGCTGCGGACGAATCCCAGGTTCTGCACCAGGGTGAGGCGGATGGCGGCGGTGGCGCCGGGCATGGCCGCCACGAGCGGCTCGGCGTCGCCGATGGCGGCGATGGCCCGAGCCGCCGGCTCGCACAGCTCTGCGTCCGTCAGCAGCTTGCCCAGGGCGGGAGCCGCTTCCTTCGCACCAGCCCACTGGAGCTCCTGGCACAGGTAGGCCTGGAGGGGCTTCGGGCGCTGGCCGCCGAGCTGCGATGCCAGCGTTTCGGCGAAGGCGCGACGCGGGGCGTCGTCCTCGAGCCCGCCGACGTGGAGGGCCAGGCAGTGCAGGGCGTAGCGGGGCTTGTAGTCCAGGCCAGGGCTGGGGTGGCCGATGAGGTCGATGACGCCGAGCACGGCGTCGCGGCCGCCCTCGTGGAGCGCGGCGACGGCCTTGTCCACCTTCTCCTTGTCGATCTTCGAGTAGAGCCCGCGGCCACCGGGATCGGGCATCTGGTCAACGAGTGCCTTGATTTCTTTTGAGGCTGCCATAGTACTGCTCCCTTCGGTTACAGGTGCCAGGGTGCCCGCATGGGTTGGTTGACGAGGCGGTTGGCCTCCTCGTCGCCGATCACCTGTTCCTTCACGGGGTCGTACTGAATCTTGCGCCCGACGCGGATGGCGATGTTCGCCAGGTGGAGCAGGGTGGCGGAGCGATGCGAGGATTCAGGCCCGCCGCCCGGCTGCTTGCGCGTCCGCACGGCCTGGACGAATGTGAGGAGCGGCTCGGGGTCGGGCATGTCGGCGAGCTTCTTCTGGCTTTCCGCGTCGAGGTCGCTCAGGCTGACGCCGCGGGGCTTTTTGCGGTCGTAGCGTTCGCCCCATTCGCCGCTGTCGAACACCACGGTGAGGCCGTCGGCATAGGTCATCTCCACCCAGCCCCACAGGCCGCAGCACTCGGGGTGTGCGGGCGGCGCGTGGGCCTCGATGGTCACGGGACTTGTGTCGTCCTTGCCGTAGATCCACTGGAAGGGGTCGACGTAGTGCTGGCCCATGTCGGCCAGGCCGCCGCCCTCGTAGTCCCAGTAGCCGCGGTGGCTTCCGCCGAAGCGGTGGCGTTGGAAGGGCCGCAGCGGGGCGGGGCCGCAGTACATATTCCAGTCGAGGCTCGGCGGCACGGGCTGGGGCTTGGCATTGACCCTTCCACTCCACTGAACCACCTTGAAGCCGCCGCGCTTGATCCACACGCCCTTGCATTCGTTGAGCAGGCCGCTGCGCATGAGTTTGTGGGTGAGGCGACTCGCCTTGCTCCGCGCGGCGCCGAAGCGGTGGCCTGTGCCGAGCTGGAGCACGCGGCCGTAGCGCTTCGCCGCGTTGATCACCGCGCGGCCCTCCGCGATGAAGCGGGTCATCGGCTTCTCGCACAGAGCGTCCTTACCCGCCTCCATCGCACAGATGGAGATGAGCGCGTGCCAGTGCGGCGGGGTGGCCGTGCTCACCACGTCGATGTCCTTGCGCTCGATGATGCGGCGGAAGTCGGTGTAGCCCTCGGGGGTGCCGCCGTAGCGCTTGATCTTGTTCGCCAGGCGCCCCTTATCCACGTCGCAGCAGGCGATCACCTTCGAGTGGCCGCCGGCGTTATTGATGTAGGAGCGGATGTCCTCGCCGCCCTGCCCACCGCAGCCCACGAGGCCGCAGGCGAAGGTCTCGCTCGGCGGCGCCTGGCCTGGACCGCCCAGCACGTGGCGAGGCAACACTGCCAGCGCAGCGGATGCGGCCGCTCCTCCCAGGAAACTCCGACGCGACACCCCGTTCCTGCACGTCCTCATTGCGCTCTCCTTCTTCCTGGCTCGCGGCACGAGGTCCGGCGAACGCCCGAATGCTACTCCACTGGACGGATGGAGTCAACCGTCGCGGCTCGGGCTCGCGATGGGCTGAGGCCCGCGGGCCGGTGGCGCGGCCGGGCCGACGCGATATAATGACGGCCAGCGCCTGGGAGCTACAGGCGCACTTGGCCGAGGAAGCAAAGGAGGACGCCGATGCTTGCTGTCCGCGTGGGTCTGATGCTGGGATTCGCGTTGTTGGCCATTGCCGCCGTGCGGGCGGAGGAGCCGCTCGACATCGGTTCGCGGCTGGAGCTGCTCGTGGACGACTACCTGATCGATCGGCTGGCCGGCGGGGCGGCGCTCCGAATGCACGAGCCTGTCCCCCGCGAGATCGTCATCGTCCACGATGCCCCCTGGGAAGGGAACGGCTGCGGCTACCACGCCGTGTTCCAGGACGGCGACCGCTACCTGCTCTACTACCGCGGAGCCCAGTGGGTGGAGGAGGCGGGCAAGCACGGCCGCGGCCACGAGTTCGTCGCGTGCGTCGCAGAGAGCACCGACGGCATCCACTGGACGAAGCCCGAGCTGGGCCTCCTCGAGTTCCAGGGCTCGAAGAAGAACAACATCGTGTGGAAAGGCGTCCACGCCCACGACTTCACTCCGTTCAAGGATACCAATCCCGCGTGCCCGCCCGAGGCTCGCTACAAGGCGATTGCACTGGGCAAACCGAAGGGAGCTTATGCCTTCCAGTCGCCCGACGGCCTGCGCTGGACACCGATGAACGACGGCAAGCCCGTGATCACCAAGGGCGCGTTCGACACCCAGAACCTTGCCTTCTGGGACAGCGTGCGGGGCGAGTACCGAGCCTACGTCCGCGACTTCCGACAGGGCAAGCGCGACATCCGCACGGCCACGTCGAAGGACTTCGTCCACTGGACCGAGCCCGTGTGGCTGAGCTATCCCGGGGCGCCGCGCGAGCAGCTCTACACCAATCAGATCAAGCCCTACTACCGAGCCCCCCACCTCTTCATCGGCTTCCCCACCCGCTACATCGACCGGGGCTGGACGCCCGCTGTCGAGGCGCTCTCGGAACTCGAGCACCGCAGGCTCCGCGCCAAGGCCAACCGACGCTACGGCACCGCCCTCACCGAGGGGCTCCTGATGACCAGCCGCGACGGCGTGACCTTCCGCCGCTGGCAGGAGGCCTTCCTGCGCCCAGGGCTGCGCCTGAAGCACAACTGGAAGTACGGCGACAACTATATCGCCTGGCACGTGGTCGAGACGAAGTCGCACCTCCCCGACTCGCCCAACGGGCTTTCCCTCTATGCCACCGAGGGCTACTGGACGGGCACGAGCAGCACCCTGCGGCGCTACACGCTGCGCCTCGACGGCTTCGTGTCCCTCCACGCCCCCATGTCGGGCGGCGAGATGGTCACGCGGCCCTTCACGTTCAAGGGCACGAGCCTGGTGCTCAACGTCTCGACCTCGGCGGCGGGGAGCATCCGCGTGGAACTCCAGGACGCGGCGGGGAAGGCGATCAAGGGCTTTGCGCTGGCGGACTGCCACGAGGTGTTCGGCGATTCCCTGGAGTTGGCGGTAGCCTGGAAGGGCGGCGGCGACGTGGGGGCGCTCGCCGGCAAGCCCGTGCGGCTGCGGCTCGCGCTGCGCGACGCCGACCTCTACGCCCTGCGATTCCGTTGAGAAGTGCGGGTCAGGAGCGT
>Ga0272442_10004404_pt1 | contig 19278 bp, 16 predicted proteins | sample SSMForm2O_FD_200262 | JGI IMG/M metagenome (GOLD analysis project Ga0272442, IMG submission 200262) | Marine sediment archaeal communities from Little Sippewissett salt marsh, Falmouth, MA, United States - SSM-Form-2O | ecosystem: Environmental > Aquatic > Marine > Wetlands > Sediment ... | reverse complement strand
AACAGGCCCCCGCAAGACGGACAGAGACCGGCAACCACCGCGAAAGGAAACAAGCCATGAACTCCAGACTGCGAATGATGCTGATCGCGATCACCATCATCGTCCTGGGCGCCGGCGTCGCCGCCGCGCAGGATCCCATCGTCCAGGTGATCCACAACTCGCCCAATGCCCCGGCCGTCGACATCTACCTGAACGACGGCGCCACCCCCGCCATTCCGGCCCTGGACTTCCGCGAGGCCACCGGCCTCGTCGCCCTGCCGGCCGGCATGTACACCGTAGGCATCGCCCCGGCGCCCAGCGCGGGCCCCGAGGACATCATTGCCACCTTCGGCCCCTACGATCTCATGGATGGCACGCAGACCGTGATCATGGCCGGCGGCGAGCTGGGGGCGGACTTCAACCTCTTCGTCAACGCCCTCGAGACCGGCGCCCCGGCGGACCAGGTGAACCTGCTCGCCTTCCACGGCGCGCCCGACGCGCCCGCCGTGGACGTCGCCGCCGTCGACGTGGGCATCCTGATCACCAACCTCGAGTACCTGACCTTCCAGGGCTACCTCGCCGTGCCTGCGGCGGACTACATCCTGACCATCGCGCCCACCGGCGGCGAGCCCATCGCGGCCTTCCAGGCGCCGCTCAGCGGCTTCGGCGGCGGCGCCGCCGTGGTCTTCGCCTCGGGCTACCTGGGCATGGATCCGGCGTTCGGCCTGTTCGTGGCCCTGAACGACGGCACGGTGCTGGCGCTGCCCGGCGTCCCGACGCCGACCGAGAGCTCCACCTGGAGCAACGTCAAGGCGATCTACTAGCGGCCGTGCGCATGGCGCCGGGCCGTTGATATCCTTCCGGAAGCAGGGGGCCGCGATCCCGGGGATCGCGGCCCTCGTTTGCGCAGCGGCGTCGAGGCGCGCCGCCCGCGCCGCGAATGTGCCCGCCGCCGCGGGCGGATGCGGTATGCTGGAGCCGGGATCAGAGGATTCCCGACCGACCCGCCATGACCCGACAGGCGACTCGTCGAACCTCGCCGGGCCGCGACGGCAGGATCGCTCCGGCCGGCCGCGCGACGAGGAAACGCCGCGAGGAGGATCCATGAAGCGATCGCCGGGCCTGCTGTTCGCCCTCTTGCCGCTGCTGGCTCCGACGCTGCTGCTCGCTCCGGGGGTGGCCGCCGACGAGAACCCCTTCCGCGGGCCCTCCGAGTTCTGGTCCGAGGGTCGCTTCCACCAGGAATCCATCGACCTCTCCCGCCTGGACGAGGGCGTCATCAAGGCGCGCGTGGACGGCACCTGGCGGGAGTACGCGAACCGCGAACTGCCCGAGGCATTCGCCACGTGGAGCTTCGGCCGCCGACGGGTGACCCTGGAGCGCCTGGGCGGCAAGGAGCCGCCCCAGCTCTCGGGCCCCCACAACGCCATGGTCGCGTCGCACGGGGCGCAGCGGGGCGACAGCGAGTTCGCCATCAACAACGCGGTGAAGGGGATGGGGTGGCTGCCCCGCCCGGAGAAGCTCGCCGAGGTCATCGGCCTGCTGGAGGCGACCGCCGCGGCCGACTTCCCCGTCAAGCTCGCCACCCTCGATTCGCTCTACGCCCTCGGCACCGAGGTCTTCGATCCCCGCTGCCAGGTGAGCCTCGAGCTCTACTCCACGCCCGAGTTCGAGACGGGGAGCTTCATCAACCAGATGACCTCCCCGGCCTGCGCGGTGGTTTTCCTCGATATCCCGAGTTTCGAGTTCAAGGCCCTCGTCCACCTGTTGCATCCCGAGGACGCACGGCTCTCCGCGGTCGAGAAGCTCCAGTCCCGCTATGTGAACCTCGTGCACTCGTACATCCACGGCGACTTCGACAGGCGGTTCATCGCCGCTGTCTACTACGTGATCGAGGTGTACGACAACTCGCCGGGCAAGCCCGACGCCAGAGGCCGGCGCGTGGTGCCGGCCCTGCCGACCATGCCCTAGCGCCGGCCGTCGCCGCGGCGAACAGCCGGGACGAGCCGCCCAACGACTTCGGCATCCTACTTCGTGAACAAGGCAGCTTCTTCATCTGGCCGGGGCTGTACGTCGGCTACGCGTTCTAGTCCCCAAACACGGCCAGCAGGCCCCAGCGCCGTCAGTCACGAGCTGCTCCCCCAGCAAAGGAGTGTTGCCCGGACCGTTTCATGCTATGCTGCCCGCGAATAGGCACCGCAATCCACCATAGAGGAGGCCCTGATGCGCAGGATCGTCACCGCACTGATCGCCGCCGTGTCCGTACTCGCCCTCCTCGCGCCGGCCGCCGCCGCGGCGAGCAGCCGGGACGAGCTGCCCAACGACTTCGGCATCGAACTCGCCGGCCGATCCATCGTTTACACCTTCGCCTACCAGCGGATGCTCAACGGATACGTGGGGCTCGAGGCGGGCGTGTCGGCCCTCGGCGGCGGGGGCGACGACGAGGACACGCTCATCGTCTTCTTTCCGATCGGCGGCAAGTTCTACTTCGTGAACAAGGACGGCTCGCCGTACATCACCGCGGGCATCAGCATCGTCAACGCCTCCTTCGACAGCGGCCCCTTCGACGAGGAGGAGACCACCTCCTACGGCTACGTCGGGCTCGGCTTCGAGTACCGGGCGCAGATGGGCCTCGTCTTCCGTGGCAGCGCCTACGGGCTGATCGCCGACGGCAGCTTCTTCATCTGGCCGGGGCTGTACATCGGCTACGCCTTCTAGTCCCCGAAGGCTGCCAGCAGGCCATCGTCGATGGTGGCCCGCCATAGCCCCCAGGAATGGCCCTCGTTGTAGACGCGCGCCTCGTGGTCGATGCCGCGCTCGGCGAGCGCGGCCGTGAAGGCCTCGGCCAGGGGCGGAATCGCCGGCAGGTCCCAGCGCCCCCAGTTGATGTAGACGCGGCTTTCCGCCGGCGCGCGCAGGGCGTACAGGGCCCGCTTGGCGTCGGGGATGTAGGGGCTCATCAGGATCAGCCGCGTGAACTGCTCCGGGTAGCGCCCGGCCAGGTAGACCGAGACGTGCCCGCCGGCCGAGGCGCCCATGCTGCCGCGGTCGGCCGGATCCATGGACACGGCGTAGCGCGACGAGACGAAGGGCAGCAGCGTCTCGACGATGAAGCGCCCGTAGGCCTCCTGCTTGGCGCCGTTGTACTCCTCGCCACGGTCCACGTGGGCCACGCAGACGCAGACAGGCAGGCGCAGCTCCGGCCGCGCGGCCGCCAGGTGGGACATCACGCGCGGCAGCTTGCCCAGGCCGATGGTCTCGCGTCCGTCGTGGACCACCAGCAGGGGATGCGGCGTTTCGGGGTCGTAGCCCGGCGGCAGCAGCACCCACACCTGGCGCGTGTCGCCCAGCTCGGGGCTTGCGAAGTCGGGGAAGCCGTCCAGCGCGCAGGGCGGCAGGTCGCGCTCCGCCTGCTCGGGCGGATCGACGTAGGCCGGCATGGCCAGCTCGGAGTTGGGACCGAAGCCGCCGGTGACCGTGCGCGGGTTCATGGGATCCTGCAGCCACCGGCCGCCGTCCACGACGAGCTTGTAGTCCAGGCGCGAATCCGGCGGGCAGGTGAAGGCCGCGTGCCAGAGACTCGTGCCGGCCAGGCGCTCGAGGGGCAGGTCCGCCCGCCAGAAGGTCATGTCGCCGGCCACGGCCACGGTCGCCGCATCGCCCCAGAAGAGGAAGTGGGCCGTCGAGTCCTCGACGACGGGCGTGGCGCCGCCGGGAAGGTCGCGCCACAGGCTGTCGGCGGCGGCCGCCCGCGCCGCGTCCGGCAGGGCGGCGATGGCCGCCAGACGCGCCGCGAAGCCGCCGACGGCCGTCGCGGCCGCGGCCGGCGCGGCGGCGAATCCAAGAGCGGCGGCGAGCGCGACGATCGTGGCAAGGATTGCGGCAGGCATGGCATCTCCCCTCTTGTCGCGTGCGCCCGATGCGGGTAATCCTAGCTCAAGCCGACCTCTCGAGAAAGGACCGTCATGCGCCCATCGCGATTCGCCGCCGTTCCCATCCTGCTCGTCATGCTCCTCGCCGCCGGCACGGCCTGTGCCTGCACGACCATCGTCGTCGGGCGCGACGCCTCGGCCGACGGCTGCGTCCTCGTGGCCCACAACGAGGACGACGCCCCGCCCGAGGTGGTCCTCCACCGCAAGGTGCCGCGCCGGACCCACGACGCCGGCGCGCGCGTGCGCCTGTCCGGCGGGGCGTCCCTGGCGCAGGCGGCCGGGACCTGGGCCCTCCTCTGGTCGGAGATGCCCGGCGAGTCCTACTCGGACAGCTACCTGAACGAGTGGGGGGTCTGCCTGACCTCGAACAACTGCCCCTCCCGCGAGGACCGCGTGGACCTCACCGATGGCGGCATCGGCAAGATGCTGCGCCGCGTCGTTGCCGACCGCGCCAAGACGGCCCGCGAGGGCGTCCGCCTGGCCGGCGAGCTGGTGGAGCGCTTCGGCTACCAGGCGCCGGGCCGCACGCTGATCATCGCCGACCCGCGCGAGGCCTGGCTGCTCTGCCTGGTGCGCGGGCGCCACTGGCTGGCCTGGCGCGTGCCCGACGGCGAGGTCTGCGTGGTCGCCAACAGCTACGTGGTGCGCGAGGTGGATCTCGGCGACGCCGGCCGCCTGCTGGCCGCCGCCGACATCGCCGACTATGCCGCCGAGCGCGGCTGGCACGATCCCGCCGAATCCTTCGACTTCGCCCGCGCCTACGCCAGTCCCAACGCCGCCGAGCATCCCACGAACTGGGGGCGGCAGTGGGCCGGCCTGCGCCTGCTGGCGGCGGATCCGCCCGCCTTCGGCCCGGACCTGCCGGCCAGCGTCCGGCCGAAGCGCAAGCTGGGCGTGACCGATCTCATGGCCGCCCTGCGCGACCACTACGAGGGCACCGACCTCGCCCACCCGCACCCCGAGACGGGCGATCCTCACCCGGGCCGCCCCGGCACCCTGTGCAGCGCACACACGCAGACAGCCTTCGTGGCCCAGCTCCGCACCGGCGAGCCACGCGACCTGAAGCTGGTCTACTGGGTCTGCCTGGGCCGGCCCTGCACGGGCTGCTTCGTGCCCTTCCACTTCGGCGTGCCGGACTTCCCCGCCGGCTGGCGGGCCGGCGGGCCGGACCGCCCCGATCCCGACACCTGGCGCGCCTGGGTGGCGCCGCCCTTCCGGCCCGACGCGCAGGCCGCCTACGCCACGGCCCTCAACTTCCAGGTGCGCGTGGACGGCATGTACGGGCAGCGCATCGGCGCCCTGCGCGATCGTCTGGACGGCATCGAGGCCCGCGCCGCCTGGCTGCAGGAGTCCTTCGAGGACACGGCGCGGCGCCTGATCCGCCGCGACCCGGATGCCGCGACGGCCATGCTGCTCGACTTCTCGCGGGGGTTCCACGCCGCGGCCCTGGAGGCCATGAGCGAGACGCTGTCGGAGGAGTGAGGTGACGGCGGCCGGTCCGCGGCGCGCGCGGCGCCGGACGGGTCGCATCGAGCGGCGCGGGAAGCGCGTGACGGCGCGGGCGAGCGCCCCGGTCAGAGGCGGCGCGAGCCGGCCTCGGTCACGTGGCGGAAGACGGCCTCCAGCCCCGCGTCCAGGGTCTCCACGCGATGGATGGCCACGCCCGTCTCGCTCACGAGGACGCCCAGCTCCCGGTAGGCCAGGTCCGGCCGGTCGGTGACGAACTCCACGGCGTCGTCGCCCGCCACCTTCACCTCGCGCACGTGGGGCCGGTCCACGAGGGCCGCCGCCAGGCGGCGTGGCTCGGCCGCGCCCAGGCGCACGCGGTGGGGGTGTTGGTCGCGCAGGGACTCCAGCAGCTCGCCCACCTTGCCGAAGCCCAGCAGCCGCCCGTGGGCCAGGACGCCCACGCGGTCGGTCAGGGCCTCCACCTCGTGCAGGACGTGGGAGGAGACGAGCACCGTGCGCCCGGCCTCGCCCAGCCGCAGCACCAGCTGACGGAGCTGGCGGCGCGAGGGCGGATCCACGCCCAGGAAGGGCTCGTCCAGCAGGACGATCTCCTGGTCGCCGGCCAGGGTCAGGCCCAGCTTGAGGCGCTGGCGCATGCCGCGCGACCAGGCGCCGTAGCGGCGGCGGCCGTCGGCCGTCAGGCCCGACAGATCCAGCGCGGCGTCGGCCCGCTCGCTGGCGTCGGCGGTGGCCAGGCCCTGGGCCATGAAGGCCGCCTCGAGGTTGCGCCGCCCCGACAGGCTCTCGTGGAAGCACTCGAGGGCGGGGACGAAGCCGATGCGGCTGCGCGAGGCGTGGCTGGTGAAGGGCGCCTCGCCCAGTACGCGCACGCTGCCCTCGTCGGGAGGCATCAGGCCCGTGATCACCTTCATCAGCGTGCTCTTGCCGCTGCCGTTGGGCCCGACGACGCCCGTGATGCCCGGCGCCAGGGACAGGCTCACGCGGCTGAGTCCCACCACCTCGCCGTAGAAGACGCTCGCCTCGTCGAGGCGCACGGCGCCGCCTGCGTCCGCGCGGGCGTCTGCGCCGCCGATTCCGGCCCGCGCGCCGCCTGCCGCCGCCGCGCCGGTGGCGAAGCGTTCCGCCCGCGTGGTGCCCATGCCGCCGGCCCCGCTCACGGGATCATCTCCCGCCGCGCGCGGTGGACGGACACCCAGGCGCCGCCCGCGCCGTAGAGCATCAGCAGCGCCAGGCACCAGAGGCCCTGCCAGTCCAGGCCCACGTCGAACAGGCTCTCCATGAGGCGGTTCACGGCGCTGCCCGGCCCCATGGGCCAGGCCCGCCCGAAGGTGACGAGCTGCGCGATCATGTCCGGGAAGAAGAGGAAGGCGATGGCCAGCAGCATGGCCCAGCGCGCGCGCTTCACCCCCGAGCTGGCGCCCACGGTGAGCCCCGCGTAGGCCCAGCCCATGACCGCTGCCACGAGGATCATCTTGAGAAGCATGAGGCCGGCCCCCGCCGCGGCCAGGTCCTGGGTCACCGTCAGGCGCAGGACGGCGATGAGCAGGCCGGGCAGCAGCATCAGCGCCGCCGCCGGCAGGGCCACGGCCGCCAGCTTGCCCAGGGCGTAGTGCCAGGGCACCACGGGCCGCGTGGCGTAGAGGAAGAGGACGTCCTCGGCGCGGTCGCGCGCCACGCAGGGCGTGCCGATGCCCAGGGCCAGCAGGGTCACCGGCCCCGCCTGGAACTGCAGGAAGCGCAGCATGGGATCCCAGTCCAGGTCGGCGCCGAAGCTGCGCTCCACGAACAGGCGCACCAGGATCACCGTGATGAAGATCACCGGCGGCAGCACGCTGGCCAGGAACAGCAGCTTGAGCAGGCGCCGGCGCCAGGCCAGGCGCAGCTCCCGCGCCGTGATGGCGCGCAGCACGTGCAGGCTCGAGGGCTGCCGCTCAGCGCCGGCCATTGCCCGCCTCCATGAGATCGACCACCGCGTCCTCGAGGGTGGTCAGCTCCGCGCCCAGGCGGCGCACCGCGGCGCCGCGCTCGGCGGCCACGCGCCAGAAGGCCGCCAGGTCCGCGTCCCCGCGCGAGGCGAAGACGAAGCGCTCCTCGTCGTGCTCGAGGGTCTCTACGCCCACGGCGGCCAGGGCGGCGGCGAAGGCCTCGTCGAGGCCGTCGCCGCAGGCCACCAGGCGGCCCGCCGAGGGCTGCGTCAGGGTCGCCACGGGGCCGGCGTAGGAGACCGTTCCGGCGTCCAGGAGCAGCAGCTCGTCGCAGAGGCCCTCGGCGTCGCGCAGCACGTGGGTGCTCAGCAGCACGCGGCGCCCCTCGTCGCGGAGCTGGCGGATCAGGTCCAGGAGCTGCGCGCGGCCGGGCGGATCGAGGCCCACCGTCGGCTCGTCGAGGACGAGCAGCTCGGGATCGTGGACCAGGCTCATGGCCAGCTTGCAGCGCTGCCGCATGCCCGTGGAGTAGCCCTTGGCCGGCCGGTAGCGCTCCTCGCCCACCTCGAGGGCGTCCAGGGCGCGGTGGGCGCGGCGCAGGGCCTCGCGCCGCGCGAGGCCGCTCATCATGCCGGCGAAGGCCACGGCGTCCACGCCCGACCCACCGGGGAAGATGCCCGCCTGCTCGGCCATGACGCCGGCCCGCGCGCGCACCTCGCGGGCGGCGGCGGGCAGGGGCAGCCCCAGCACGGCGGCCCTGCCCGACTTGGGCCGCAGCACGCCCAGCAGGGCGCCGATGAGCGTGGACTTGCCGGCACCGTTGGCGCCCACCAGTCCCACGGCGCGGCCGGAGAGACGGGCGCTGAGGTCCACCAGGACGGGCCGCCCGCCGCGGTTCAGGTGGAGGCGGTCGATCTCGATCCAGGGAGCCGATGCCGCGGTCGCGTTCAGCACAGCGCCACCAGCCGCTTGCGCGCGAAGAGCCAGGCCGTCAGGGCCGTGCAGACGGCCGTCACGGCGACGAGGACCAGCGCCGCCGAGATCAGCGGCGGGTCCGCCGGCAGGTCCCAGCCCAGGGGCATGTCGATGAAGTCGATGCGGTAGGACAGGGCGCGCAGGTGGAACGAGGGCGCCACGTTGCGCAGGCGGAAGGGGAGCTGGCCGATGGGTCCGTCCAGGATGAAGTAGACGGCCAGCGACAGGATCAGCCCGCGCCGCGCGGCGAGCTGCAGCAGCCCGAAGATGGCCGTGTAGGCCAGGGAGCCCAGCAGCGCGGCCGTGAGCAGGCGCGGCATGTCCCCCCAGCCCAGGGGGCCGAGGATCTTGAAGACGATGATGAGGGCCGTCACCAGGGCGAAGAGCAGCACGCCCGTGGCCAGGGTGCGCACGGCGGCCAGCGCGGGCCGCGACACCGGCCCCAGCAGGGGGTAGAGCAGCGTGCGCTGGGTGATGCCGTCGCGCAGGGGGATCTCCGCCAGGATGGCCGCCAGCAGCGGCAGGCCCGGCACCAGCACGGCGCCCTGGGCCACGGCCAGCGCGCCGGCGTCCAGCCAGCCCATCACGCGGCAGATGCCCAGTCCGCCGAGTACCACCGCGGCCAGGCTCACCGCGATGCGCAGGGCGCGCGCGGAGGCGAGGGGGATCAGGTAGGCGGCGAGGGCGCTGCGGATGGCGTTCATCTGGCTTTCCGGCGCAGGATCGATGGGCTGTCGGCGTGGCGTGTCATGCGCATCCTACGGCGGGGGCACGCGCGTGTTACGCCGCGCTTGCGCGGCCGCGCGCGCGCGGCCTATCCTCGCCCACCGCGGGTTGAACAAGGAGGCACGCCATGGTGGATCTGACGGGCAGGACGGCCCTGGTCACGGGGGGATCGCGGGGCATCGGCCGCGCCATCGCGCTGCGCCTGGCCGAGGCCGGCGCCGACGTGGCCATCAACTACTGGCGCAACCGGAAGGCCGCCGAGGCCACGGCCGACGGCGTGCGCGCCGAGGGCCGCCGCGCGGCCATCTACAAGGCCAACGTGGCCGACGAGGCGCAGCTCCACGACCTGTTCGCGCAGCTCGAGGACGACTTCGGGCGTCTGGACGTGCTCGTGTCCAACGCGGCCTCGGGCGTGCTGCGCCCCGCCATGGAGCTGACCAAGCGCCACTGGCAGTGGACCCTGGACATCAACGCGGCCACCCTGCTGCACCTGGTCCAGCACTCGCTGCCGCTCATCGGCGACCGCGGCGGCAAGATCATCGCGATCTCCAGCCTGGGATCCGTGCGGGCCATCCCCAACTACGCGGCCGTGGGCGCCTCGAAGGCGGCCCTGGAGTCCCTGGTGCGCCACCTGGCCGTGGAGCTGGCGCCGCGCGGGGTGAACGTGAACATCCTCTCGGCGGGCGTCGTGGACACGGACGCCCTGCGCCACTTCCCCAACCGCCGGGACATCCTCGCCAAGAGCCTCGAGCAGACGCCGGCCGGCCGCCTGGTCACGCCCGCGGACGTGGCCGACGTGGCGCTCTTCCTGGTGAGCCCCCACGCGCGGATGATCCACGGGCAGACCATCGTCGTGGACGGGGGCTACTCCATCGTCGCCTGAGGGGATTCGCCGCGCGCCCGCGCGGCGCGCCGGGTCGCGCGCGGCGGCCTAGGGGGCGCGTTGCTTCTTCGCCGGCCGTTCGGCCAGGAGGAGGGGATCCACGAGCTGGCCCTGGACGGCCAGGCCCCAGTGCAGGTGGGGGCCCGTCACGCGGCCCGTCTCGCCCACGCGGCCCAGCACCTCACCGCGCGCCAGCTCCTGTCCCTCCACCACCAGGATCTCCGACAGGTGGAAGTACATGCTGACCAGCCCCTGGCCGTGGTCCACGTAGACGCTGCCCCCGGCGAAGAAGTGGTCGCCGGCCAGGACGACGCGCCCGGCGGCGCAGGTGCGCACGGGCGTGCCGGTCTTGCCGCGCAGGTCCACGCCGGCGTGGGGCAGCTTGGGCTCGCCGTTGAAGAATCGCCGGAGGCCGAAGGCGCTGGTCACGGCGCCGGGCAGGGGGCGGGCGAGCGGATAGCGCCAGGCGCGCGCCGGCGTCCACGCGCAAAGCACGGCCGCCACGGCGGCCTTCTCCCGCTCGTGGCGGGCCAGGTCCGCCGCGCTCATGTCCGTGAAGCGGCGCGCCACGTCCAGGTGCTGCTCGGGATAGGCCTTGGCGAGGCGCCGCACCGTGGCCGTGAGGACCGTGTCCCCCGACGCCGTGGACAGGGCCACGCGCAGGTCGAACTCGCCGCCGGGCTGGCGCTCGTGCAGGCCCAGGCCGAGCAGGAGGTTGACGCCGCGCGCGCCCGGTTCAAGGGCGGGCGTCAGGGTGCGGCCCAGCCAGGTGGCGCGCACCGCCGTCATGGGCGCGACGGTCTCCACGCGGACGAAGAAGGGCTGGCCCTCGGGCACGGACACGGGGCAGTCCAGCCGCGCGCCGATGACCGGCGCCGGGCGCTTGCCGCGCGCCGCCAGGGCCGGCGCCGCCGCGCCTGCCAGCACCGCCGCCGTCAGCAGCGCGATGGCAAGCCGCCGCGTCACAGGTCCGCCGCCCGGCGGGCCGCCTCGGCCACGAGGTCCGGCAGCTCGGAGGTGAAGCAGAAGCGCGCCCACCCGTCGTAGGCCGCGCCGAAGGCCTCGCCCGGGCTGACGAAGACGCCCGCGGCCGCCATGCGCTCGAGCTTTGCCGTGTCGTCCAGACCCGTCCAGCGGTCGCGCAGGTCGAGGAAGAGGTACCAGGCGCCCTCGGGCTCCAGGTGCGGCACGCGGATGTTGGCCAGCGCCGCGTCCAGGCCCTCGCGGTAGGCCGCGCGCAGGCGGGGCACCACGGCCTCGCGCCGCGCCAGGCCGCGGATGCCCATGACCTGGGCCGGCCGGTTGGGCTCGTAGGAGACGCCCACCTGGCCGGGGTTGATGGCCGCGATCACCCCGGCCGGCGCGGCCGCGTAGCCCAGGCGCAGGCCGGCGCCGGCGTAGCTCTTGGAGAAGCTGTAGATGCTCACCGTGCGCTCGAACATGCCCGGCAGCGAGCCGATGCTGACGTGCCCCGCGTCCGACCAGACGAAGTCCTCGTAGGCCTCGTCCGACAGGACCCACAGGTCGCGCGCGCGGGCCAGGTCGGCCAGGCGCTCCAGGTGGCGGCGGTGGAGCAGGACGCCCGTGGGATTGTTGGGGCTGTTGAAGTAGAGGGCCCGCGTGCGTTCGGTGAGATGGGGCTCGATCCAGGCGGCGAGGTCGCCGCCGGGCTCGGCGGCCAGGCGGTGGAAGAAGGGCGCCTCCACCATGCGCACGCCGGCCGCGCGGGCCACGGCGCGGAGGATGGTCCACTGGGGCGAGAGGACGAGCACCTCGTCGCCCGGCGCGAGCAGGCGCCGCATGCCGATGAAGAGCGCGCCCGTGGCGCCGAGGGTGATCTGCACCTCGGCCGGGTCGCTGACGGGCAGGCGGTTGCGCTCGGCGAGCTTGGGCACCAGGCGGCGGCGCAGCTCGATCTCGCCGCGGGTGTCGCCGTAGCGGGACAGGCGCTCGGCCCAGGGTTCCTCGGGCAAGGGGGCATTCAGCTCGGGCGGCAGGTCCAGCCAGGTGTCGCCCACGTGGAGGGCCACCGGCGGCCGCGCGCCGCCGGCGCGGCGCTGGATCTCCTCGCCGATGCGCAGAAAGACGTTGTGGCGGAGGCGCCGCTCGCGCAGCGCCGCGGGTCGGGGCATGGGTCACCTGCCTGTGGTCCGCGCGCACGATAGCAGGCGCCCCGCGCGGGGTCACGCCCAAAGGCGCCCGGCCGCGCGCCGGCGGCATGCCGGAAATCCCCGCGCGCCGGCGCACCGCATGGCGGCCGCGCACCACGAGGGAGCAGCGTGAAAAAGGCGCCGCCCGCGGGGGCGGCGCCGAGGAAGTGTCCCTGCCGTCGCGGCGCGAAGACGCTACTTGAGCATCAGCATCTTCTGCATGCCGCCGCCGCCGTCGGTGTCGAGGCGGCAGAGGTAGACGCCGCTGGCCAGGCGCCGGCCGGCGTCGTCGCGGCCGTCCCAGCTCACGGTGTGGTCGCCCGCCGCGCAGGGGCCCTCGTGCAGGGTGCGCACGTGGCGGCCCGCCGCGTCGATGACCACCAGCCTCACGGACTGCGCCTCGGGCAGCGTGAAGCGGATGTCGGTCTTCGGGTTGAAGGGGTTGGGCCAGTTGCCCACCAGGCGGGGCGCCGCCGCCGCGGCCTCGCCCACGCCGGTGGCGTGGTAGACCGTCATGACGAAGGCCCCCTCGAGGACCTCGCGGTCGCCGCGCGGCTCGGGCTCGGGCAGGCCGCCCTCCTCGCCGGCCACCGGCGTCTCGTCCGGCATGCTCGCGCCCAGCGGCACGAGGTCGATGTCGGCCGTGAAGTAGATGTCCACGAAGCCGTTGACGTCACGGTCGGTGATGGCCAGGGCGTTGGTGCCGGTGAAGTCATAGACCGTCGCGCCGGCGTCAGGATTGCCGTCGCCGTCGACGTCCACGGCGTCGCCCTCCTTGAGCAGGAGCTGGCCGTTGAAGAAGAGCGCCTCGACAGTGTCGCCCTGGATGTCCCAGACCAGCGCCACGTCGCCCTCCTCGTTCATGTAGGCGTGCGAGATGCTGCCGGCGACCACCTCGCCGTCGATGGTGTCGCCCTCGCGGTGGAGGATCAGGCCGTCCTTGACGACCACCTCGTCGACGTTGGTGGCGGCGTTGGTGTCGCCCGTGAACATCCAGCTCCCCGACTCGGTGACGCCGATGAAGTCGAAGTTATCCCAGGCCTCGTTGGTCAGCCCGCCGATGGACGCGGGCACGGGCGCGTTCTCCGCCACCTCGGAGCCGCCGGCCACCAGCGGCGCCAGGTCGTAGATCATCCAGTTGTCGTCGGTGGAGGAGCCCGTGACGAAGGCCACCTCGCCCAGCCAGTGGCTGCCCAGGGCCGAGTAGCGGACGTCGAAGCTCACCGTGCTGGCGGTGGAGACGATGTAGGGCACGCCCGGCACCGTGTCGCCGCCGACGACGATGGCCGCGGCGCCCATGCCGTAGTAGAGGCCACGGTTCTGGGTCGAGCCGCCCTGCGTGTCCGTGAAGCCGCCCACCCAGTAGGGATTGCCGTCGGCCGTGATGCCGGGCCGGCTGCCGAAGGACCAGTACATGCCGGCCTCGTTGGGGTAGACCTGCTCCTCGATCATGGCGATGGTGCCGTCAACCCAGACGCCGTCCAGGCCCGTGGTGCCGCTGGAGGTCTGCGTGCAGGACGGGCTGTAGGCCACCTGGCCGGCGTCGGCGATGCCGAAGAAGGCCTCCCAGGACGTCTGCTCGTAGTCGCCGTAGGTGGCCTCGGTGAGGATGACGGTGCCGGCCAGGCCGCCCGCCGGGGCGCCCCAGGCATGGCTCAGCGTGATCACGCCGTCGGAGGTGTTGACCGTGAAGGCCCAGCCGTCGGCGTGGTTCACGGCCGGGTTGTTGAAGGCGGTGATCAGATGGCCGACTGCAGCGCCGGGAAGCTGCTGGCCCTCCAGGGCGAGCAGCGTCGCCGTTTCGGCGGCGGCCGGAGCGGAGAGAAGACAGACCAGGGCGCCCAGCGCCGCGAGTCTGATGACTAGCTTCATGATGCCCCCTTTGGTGCGCGTGGATCGCCGCATTCGTTGTTTTCGCCCCGAGCGTCCGGTTTCGGGGCCAACGAAGGGTATTGCACGATTATAACACACAGGCCCGGCGTCCGCGCGCGGATTCCCGGCTTCCCGCGGTGCCGGGGGGTCTCGCGGCCGAGAGGTGGTGGCGGCGGCGCTTGCGGCGGCGGCGCGGCGCGGTCACAATGGGGCGGACGGGCGCCGCGCGGCGCCGCGACGCGGGAGGCGTGCCATGGGCGGAATCCTGGACTTCTCGGGGCAGACGGCGCTGGTGACGGGCGCCTCGGGCGGCATCGGCGCGGCCGTGGCGCGGCTGCTGGCCGGGCACGGCGCCCGTGTCCTGTGCCACTACCACGCCAACGAGGAGGGCGCCCGCGCCCTGCTCGACTCGCTGCCGGGCGGCCCCCACGGGGCTCTGCGGGCCGACCTGGCCTCGCCGGACGAGACGCGCGACCTGGTGGAGGCGGCGGCCGCCGGCACGGGCCGCCTGGACGTGCTCGTCAACAACGCCGGCGTCTTCTTCCACCACCCGCTGGCCGAGACGGACTACGACGCCTGGCAGGCGGCCTGGCGGCGCACGCTGGACCTGAACCTGACCGGTCCGGCCAACGCCTGCTGGTGCGCCGGGCGGAGGATGATCGCGCAGGGCGGCGGCCGCATCGTCAACGTCAGCTCGCGCGGCGCCTTCCGCGGCGAGCCCGCCGCACCGGCCTACGGGGCCAGCAAGGCGGGCCTCAACAGCCTGACCCAGTCCCTGGCGCGGGCGCTGGCGCCCCACGGCGTCGTCGTGACGGCCGTGGCGCCCGGCTTCGTGGAGACGGAGATGGCCGCGCCCTTCCTGGCGGGGCCGGAGGGCGACGCCATCCGCGCCCAGAGCCCGCTGGGCCGCGTGGCGACGCCGGAGGAGGTAGCGCGGGCCGTGCTCTACCTGGCCGCGCCGGGCTGCGAGTACCTGACGGGGGCGATCGTGGACGTCAACGGGGCGTCCTACCTGCGGAGCTAGACCTTCGCGCCCGCCGTCGCCAGCAGGTCGAGGTAGGTGACGGGCACCAGGTCGCCGTCTGCCACGTCGAGGGCGGCCATGAGGCGGCGGGCCTCCCGCTCGCCGGCGTCGATGCCCTCGCCGTCGGCCAGGACCACCTCCAGCTCCAGGAAATCCCCGAGGCCCTCGACGACGTCCAGGTGGATGCGCGTGCGCCCGGCGCGCCACACTTCGCGGCGCTTGCGCACGTCGCCCAGGGTGCCCAGGGCGCCGGACAGCGTGCGGTGCAGGGCCGCCGGATCGGCGCAGGCGGCGATGACGTAGTCCGAGGCGCGGGGGCCGGCCGTGTCATGGCGCGCGTAGTGGATCAGCTCGCCGCTGTCCGCGCCGAGACGGCGCAGCTTGAGGCGGCCCCGGGCGCAGGGGTAGAAGGTGTCGTGCTGCTCGATGACCTCGGGCCCCGCGTCGGCCAGGGCGGCCACCTGCTCGCGCAGGGCGGCCATGTCCCGCGCGCGGGCCTTGATCTCCACGTTGCGTCCCATTCGGATTCCTCTCTAGCTCGAGATCTCGAGCGGCGCTCGGTGACGCCGGCCCCAACATGCTAGGCTTCGGATGACATCCAGGCAAGTTACGTATTCGAGAGGAGACGCCGTGGCGACGAACCCGACCCTGGATCTGCTGATGAACCGCGCCTCCGTGCGCGCCTACACCGACCGCGTCCCCGACGACGAGACCGTGTCGACCATCGTCCGCGCCGGCCAGCAGGCGCCCTTCGCCCACCAGTGCTGCAGCGTCATCCTGCAGCGCGAGGGGCCCTTCACCTGGGGGGCGCCGCTCAGGCTGCTGGTCTGCGCCGATGCGCACCGCATCGGCCTCGTCGCCGCGCGGCGCGGCTGGGAGAGGCGGACCAACGACCTGCAGCTCCTGCTCTTCGCCGTCCAGGACGCGGCCTACCTGGCGCAGAACATGGTCATCGCCGCCGAGAGCCTGGGCCTGGGCAGCTGCTACATCGGCTCGCCCGTGGTGACGGCCGCCGCCCTGCGCGAGCGCTGCGCGCTGCCGCCCAAGGTGCTGCCCCTGGTGGGACTGGTCCTGGGCTACCCGGCCGAGCGGCCGGCGCCGCGGCCGCGCTACCCCCTCGCGTTCACGCTCTTCGAGGAGCGCTACCCCGAGCTGGACGAGGACGCGGTGACCGAGGCCATGCGCGTCATGGACGAGGGCTTCCTGGCCGAGAGCTACTACCGGCGGCTGAACGCCATGGTGCCCCTGCCCGAGGGCCGCGAGGAGACCTTCACCTTCGACGACTACTCCTGGACCGAGCACATCAGCCGCAAGCTGCAGTGGAATCCCGACCCGGCGGACCTGCTGGCGGGACTGCGCGCCTGCGGCTTCGACGTGACGGGCGGCGGCGAGGACGGCGAGTAGGGCGCCGTGCGGGCTCGCGGCGATGGCGAGCAGGGCGCCGTGCGGGCTCGCTGCGGCGCGGCGCGGCGGGAGACGGCGCGGCGGCCGCCGTGGGGGACCGGGCCGCCGCGTCATGGCGCCGGCTTCCGCATCGCGTCTCCAAGTCGTTGCATGATAACGACTTGCGCGATCATTGCCGTGGCCGGCCGCGGGGCCGCCGTGCTATTATTGAGGGCGTCAGGTCGAGGTCGTGGGCCCGCCAGCCCCGGAGGCCCTCGTGCTCATCCCGCTGCCTCATGCCCACCGAACGTCCCGCCGCGCGCCGTCGATCACGCTGATCCTGCTCCTGGCCCTTCTCGCCGCCGCGGCGGGGGCCATCGTCGTCGCGGCCACGGCGGCCGGCGCCGCCGAGGCGGCCGCCGCGTCCGGCGGCGACGCCGCCACCGTATCGTCGCGCGGCGACGCCAAGGCCGTGCGCGCCGAGGCGGACACGCGCGGCGGCGGGCACACCCTGCCGGCCGCCGGTCCGCTGGCACGTGCGCGCCGCGCGCGCGCGACGCTGGCGGAGAGCGGGCGCGAGCTGTCCTTCATCGACCACGACCTCACGGACGCGGCCACGTTTGGCGGTGCGATCCCGGCCGGAGCCGCGGTGGGGCCGGGCAGCGCCGTCGCGGGACGCGCCCTGCCCGACTCGTTGCGGGCCGAGCTGGCGCGACTCGTCGAGTTGCGGGCGGACGGCCTGACCGCCGACTCGCCCGCGGACGGCGCGGCCCTTCGCGAGGTGAGCGGCAACGCGGCCACGCGCGACGCGGGCGCGGCGAGCCTGCCCCGCCGCGACGCGCCCTGGTCGGCGTCCCACCTGCTGGCCGACGCCACGCAGATGAACGACCGCCACCTGTCGCTGGCCCGCGCGCCGTCGGGCACCCTCTACGCCGTCTTCGAGGCCACGGACCTGGGCGGCACGGACCGCGACATCCACATCGCGCGCAGCCTGGACGGCGGCGCCACCTGGCAGTGCTGGGAGATGCCGTCCTTCAGCTACGACGAGTTCCACCCGGACCTGGCCATCGACGCGGCGGGCTACCTCTACGTGGCCTGGCTCCGCGAGGACGGCTACATACTGCGCAGCCGCTCGGCCGCGCCGGACGATCCCCTGACCTGGGCCTGGGTGCGCGGGCTCTACACGGGAGAGACCCACGCCACGGCCAGCATCGCCGTCAGCGGCGCGGGTCTGGCCGCGCGCGTCTTCATCGCGGCCGGCTGGCTGACCATCAACTGGGACCTCTACACCTCCGAGTGGACGCTCATCTGGTGCACCAGCACCAACGGCGGCGAGACCATCGACTACGACGGCTTCCAGTGCGACGGCTACCCCGACTACTGGCCCGACGTGCAGCTCGACGGCGGCGTCGTCTACCTGGCCAACGCCGAGCAGGACTACTATTCCGGCGAGACGGAGATCCTGCTGGCGCGCGGCGCCCTGGGGGGCAACTTCGAGGAGCCCTTCTACTGCTCGACGTGGACGCCCTTCGACTGCGGCTTCCCCAGCGTGGCCGCCGACGGCGGCGTCGTGCACCTGGTCTTCCAGATGGACTACCAGGACGGCACCGGCGGCGTGGACGGCGACGCCGTCTACTGCTTCTCCGACGACGACCTGGCCAGCGTGTACGGGCCCTACGAGATGGTCTGCGACGACTGGAACAGCCTCGGCCCCGTCCTCTACGCGGACGGCGGTCTGGTGGGCTGCCTCTGGCTGGACGCGCCGCCGGGCGCCGACGAGTTCGGCCTCTACGGCCGCCAGGCCGCGGGCTACGGCCACCCCGACCTGTGGCAGGACGTGGAGACGGTACTCGCGGACGCCTACGTGGATCCCAGCTTCCACGCGGCCGCGGGCTGCGTGGGCGACGGCGCCCTGCACGCCGCCTGGATCGACAAGCGCGACTACCCGACGCAGGGCTTCAACGTCTACACCAGCGAGCGCGCCTGCCGGCCCGAGCTGAGTTTCTTCGCGCCGTCCGGCTGGGGCGGCGCCGTGGTGGCCAGCCTCTTTCCCGGCGAGCGGGAGACGGGCATCGTCGCCGCCGGCCACGAGAACTACCTGAGCTTCGCCTTCCTGAACGACGGACTCGCCGACGTGACGGGGGACTTCACCCTGCGCGCCAGCCTGGACGGCGTGCCCCTGGCCGCCTGGACCTGCTCGGGCGGCCTGCCCACGGGCACCTGGGCCGCCGTGGAGGACCATCCCTTCACCGCGACGGCGGGCAGCCACCTGCTCAGCGTCTGGCTCGACGCCGACGGCGACGTGGACGAGCCCGACGAGACGGACAACGTCATGAACCTGCCGCTGGTCTTCGTGACGGGCGAGGCCGAGCTGCGCCTGGAGCCGGCGGCCATCACGCACCAGTTCCTGCGCCGCGGCCCGTCGCCGAGCGAGGTGGACCGCCTCGTGGCGGCGCCGCCCCTGACGCAGCGCGCGAGCCTGCCCGTCATGGCGCCGCGCCTGGCCGCGGCCTGCGACGCCGCCCGCGCGGGCGAGCGCCTGCGCGTGGTCATCGAGCCCGTGGCGCGCGTGGACGCGCTGGCGCTCATGCGCGATCTGGACGGCCTCAACCGCGGCGCCCGCCGCGCGGCCCTGCGCGGCGCGCTGAAGAACCACGCCGAGAAGCAGCGCGCCTGGCTCGCGGACCTGATGGCCGCGCGGCGCGCGCGCGGCGAGGCGGACGCGCCCGCGGCCCTGTGGCTCTCGGGCTCCCTGGTCTGCGTCATGACGGCGGACGCCGCGCGGGAGCTGGCGGCGGCGCCGGGCGTCGGTCACCTCTGGCTGGATGACCGCCTCAGCGAGCCGTTAGTGGCAGCCGCCCCGACAATGCGCGAGGGCGGCGAGCGCGCCACGGCCTGGCACCTGACGCGCACCGGCGCCGACCAGGTGTGGGCGCAGGGCTTCGACGGGGAGGGGGTC
>Ga0272442_10004403_pt1 | contig 19278 bp, 13 predicted proteins | sample SSMForm2O_FD_200262 | JGI IMG/M metagenome (GOLD analysis project Ga0272442, IMG submission 200262) | Marine sediment archaeal communities from Little Sippewissett salt marsh, Falmouth, MA, United States - SSM-Form-2O | ecosystem: Environmental > Aquatic > Marine > Wetlands > Sediment ... | reverse complement strand
AAAAGCCTGCGATTTGTTGCTCATCGGCCTCCGGATCGACCAGCTCATTGTTCCGAAGATAGTCGAGCATCTTGCCTGTCAATGGGATGGCGTGTCCCCGGAGGGAGACGAGCATACAGTAATCGATGGCAAAGCGGTTGAGGCCGTCAATTTTCTCAAGCGCCTGCCTGGCCGGGCGTTTGCCGATTTTCTTCAGAGCTTCCAGGTTGACCTTGTGATATTCATCGAAGACGGCACGCAAGACTTTCATGATCGTCGAGGCGATGTCCTTGGTGGCGGGCGTGTCCTTGCCTATGCACTCAACGATTTCTTCCGCTCGCGAGACGCGCAGATCATTCCAATCGACGAAGTGGCTTGCGAATCGAGCCATTGCTGATTCCGTTGCTTTTTCGCTGAGTTCGGCACTGATGACAGCATAAATGATGGAATCCACGACGTCATCATGCTCGGCTGGCAGCACCTTCGGATGCTTGTGGCTTAGCGCGCGATATAATGTTTTTATTTTTTTGGAGTACTCTTTACTATTTTTCATATCCACCTCTGTGAGTCATTGTAGTGCGGAGGCTTACGGGAAAAATTTCATCTGCGTGTTACGTCTCCGGCCTTTCGCTCGGTTTGTCTGCTTCGTCCAGGTATTTCTCCTTCAACTCTTTGGTGGCCTTATCGATGAGCTTCATGGTTTCCAGCGTTTTTTTAAATTTCTCATCCGTGTAAAAATGCAGAACCGGACAGAACTTACTTTGTATTCGACCGGCCAGATGAGCCTGGATTCGCCGCTTGGCATGATTGATGGCCGCAAACGTCTTGTTTTGGCTGGCCGGATTTTTCCCGAAAACACTGATAAAGACATCGGCATTGCGTAGGTCCGTTGCCACTTCAACTCGCGTGATGCTCACGAATCCTTCGATACGCGGATCGCTGAGATGATGGGTTATCGCGTCACTGACGGCTTCCTTCACGACGCGGGCTACTTTTTCCTGCCTTCGAGTTGCCATAGAGATGCATTATGATTCAAGGGTTCGGGCGATTTTTACGATTTCGTAGAACTCCAGCACATCGTCCACTTTGATATCGTCAAATCCTGCTATTTTGATTCCACATTCCAGGCCCGCCTTGACCTCGCGAACATCATCCTTGAAATGCTTGAGCGAGTCGATCGTCAAGTGATCCTTCAGCACAATATTGTCGCGTATCAATCGCATTTTGGCGTTTTTGTTCACGATCCCGCTACTAACGTAGCAACCGGCCACCGTCCCGAGCCGAGAAATCTTAAACGTCGTTCTGACGACCGCTCGGCCCCGTGTATTCTCTGCTTCCTCCGGTTCGAGCAGTCCGACCATGGATTTCTGTAAATCTTCGGTGATGCGGTAGATGACATTGTAAAGACGTATTTCAACACCATTGGCTTCTGCAATCTTGGCGGCATGTTCCTCACTGACAACGTTAAAACCAATGATAATGGCATTCGACGCCTCGGCGAGGACAACATCGCCCTCCGTAATGCCGCCCGGTGCGGCGTGCAGGATATTGATCTTGACCTCGTCGGTGCTTAGTTCGGATAAGTATTTCTTCAAAACATCGACGGATCCCTGGACGTCGGCCCGAACGATGATATTCAGCGATTCGGTTTTACCCGCCTCGATTTGACTGAACAGATTGTCAAGCGTAACCTGATTTCGTTGCGCCAGCGATTCTTCTCTTTGCTGGATCTGGCTTTCTTGAGCCGCATCTTTTGCTTTATTAATGTCGTCCAGGCAGTAGAATCGGTCACCGGCCTGAGGAACGTCGCTCAGGCCGACGATCTCCACCGGCATAGAGCTTGTCGCCTTTTTGATATTCTTACCCCGGCTGTTCTTGAGCATTTTTATTCGACCGTAAGCTGCCCCGGCGAGGACCACGTTCCCTTTGTTGAGCTGCCCTTCCTTGACCAGCAGCGTCGCCACCGGGCCCCGTTGGGCCGACATCCGTGCCTCGATCACCCATCCATTGGCTGGGATTGTGTTATCGGCCTGAAGTTCGAGTAATTCGGCCACATAATCCAGCGATTCGAGTAAATCGTCAATCCCTTCGCCGGTTGTGGCGCTGGTTTTAACGACTTCCGTCTCGCCTCCCCACTCGGACGGCGTGAGCTCGTGTTCGGCTAATTGCGCGTAAATCCGATTAATGTCGCAGCCGGGCAAGTCGATCTTATTCAAAGCCACAATGATCGGCACATTCGCGGCTTTGCTGTGGGCGATGGCCTCGACGGTTTGAGGCATCACACCATCATCGGCGGCGACCACCAGCACCACAACGTCCGTCATATTGGCCCCGCGGGCACGCATCGCGGTGAAGGCCTCATGTCCCGGAGTGTCAAGAAATGTCACAGTTTTATCATCCCAAGTGATTTCGGACGCGCCAATGTGCTGCGTAATACCCCCGGCCTCGTCGGCGGCAACATGCGTTGAACGGATCTTGTCCAGCAAGCTGGTTTTACCATGGTCAACGTGCCCGAGCATGGCGGCAACCACCGCACGCTTTTGCAGATTCTTTTTCGGTCGCTGTTCAAATTCGGCTTGTATCTGCTCTTCCACGGTGGTTTTCTGTTCCACGGCCAGTTCGGTATCGAATTCCAAAGCCACCAGTTCCGCCACATCGTTCGATATGACCTGATTGGCCGAAGCCATAACACCTTGTTGCATAAGTTTAAAGATGATATCCGTTGACTTCACTGCCAGAGTGGCGGATAAATCTTTGACAGTAATCGGCTCGTTGATGGTGATTTTTTGGGGTCTGATCGGCGAGGTGATTTTCTGTTTCGATTTACTGGCAACTTTGCGACTCGGTCTCGTTCGCAGCCCTTCCCCTCCGGCGGCATCAAGCCTCGCCCGTCTTTCTTCGATGTCTCTCTGCCGCCATCGACCACTGGTTTTGGGTTTTTTCGCCGCATCCACTTGCCGGTCATCCCGCCTTCGCCCGTGCGTTTTCTCTTTATACCGCTTTGAGCCGTGTCGTTTCGTCTTGGAAGAGGTTAGACCGGGTTCATCGGGTTCATCTTTGCTGTACATCAACGGTTCAGTTACAGGCGCATCGTACCTTCCTCTTTGTCTCGGTTTGGATCGTCTGGGAGGTTCCGGCGCTTCGACGCGAACGACCTGCGGTCCACTCAATCGAGCGGGCTCAGGTTTTTCCAAGATCGGTCCGGCCGGCACGATCGGTTCCGGCTCCGGCTCCGGTTCAAGTTCAGGCTCCGGCTCTGGCTCTTCCGATACCTCGGTTGTTGGCGCTTCCAAGGGGGGCGGTGGCTCAGTGGTCGTTGTGCCCGAAGGCGCTTCTTCGACAGTAACTGTCGTGGTCTGTTCCCGCTCTTCAAGTTGGATTGCACCCGCTTGCGCTTCTATTGCCTGGAGGGGTTCTGCAGCCGGCTCTGGTGTGACTTCCGGGACGGCTGTTTCTTCAAGTTCGACCGGCTCTTGTTTTTTCTTCTTTTTCCTGATGCGAACCTTTTCCAGGTCCACTTTTTCAGAAGTCTCGATGGTTGTGACGTTTTCCCCTTCGCTGAACCACTCCCGAACCGTCGCCGCCAGACCCGCCGATATAACCGACATGTGATTCTTTACGTCCAGACCTTCATCCTGGCACTTTTTCACAACAGCCGAGCTTTTAACACCGAGTTCCTTAGCCAGGATGTAGACTCTTGTCGTCGCCAAAAACAAATCTCCAATGTCATTCGTACGTCATACGCGTTATCTCGAACGGGATCGGCCTATGATTTCTCGTTCTGAATTTTTGCCTTTTGAGCTAATTCCGCTTCCTTTTCGTTTTGTTTCGATTCCTCGGCCAGACGTTCCGATTCCGCAGCGGCTGCCGTGATCAATTTCTGCGAGAGCTCCACGTCGAGCTTTAATTCGTTGACCAAAGGTTCGACACCGACATCCTCCAGATCGGGAAGTGAGATGACGCCCAGCGCTATGAGCTTATCCACTGTCGTCTCGTCTGCTCCTTCCACGGTCTTCACGCAATTCGCCAGAAGCTCAATACCTTGATTGTATTCATCCGGGGTAAGGATATCGATATCCCACCCCGTTAATCGGGCGGCTAATCGCACGTTTTGCCCGTGCTTGCCGATGGCCAGACTGAGCTGGTCTTCGTCCACAACCACGGTCGCCCGGCCCAACTCAAAACACAAGGCGATTTCGCTGACTTTGGCCGGCATTAACGCGTTCGAGACGAGAACCTGGGACGAATCATTCCAGCGCACGATATCTATTTTTTCTCCACCGAGCTCATCAACGATGTTCTTGATCCTGCTGCCTCGCACACCCACACACGCTCCGACGGGATCCACCTTCTCATCGAATGAAGCCACTGCGACTTTGGTTCGGTAACCCGCTTCGCGCGCGAGGGCGCGTATTTCGATGATGTTCTCCCCGATTTCGGGAACTTCTAATTCGAATAATCGACGGATAAAATCAGGATGCGTTCGAGAAAGGATGATTTTGACCTGATTCGAGGTCTCTTTGACGTCGAGAATCAAGCATCGCAAGCGCTCGCCCACACGATGGTTCTGGCCCATAATCTGCTCGCTTTTTGGCATGAAGCCTTCCGTCCACCGGTCGAGATTGACAATCAACGTTCCACTTTCGTATCGCACGACGGCGCCGCTGATGATCTCTCCTTTTCGCTGGGCGAACTCCGCGAAGATACTGCTTCTTTCGTCGGCACGGATTTTTTGGATCATGACCTGCTTGGCCGTTTGAGCGGGGATCCGACCAAGCTGCTTGATGTCGATCTGCACATTATCTTTGAAGGCCACGATTTGACCGGTATTGCGATCGATATTAACGACGATATCGCTGTCCGGCTCATTAAAATGTTTTCTCGCCGCGGAAACCATGGCTTCTTCCAGGTCCACAAATATCGATTCCTTATCGATGTTTTTATCGCGAGCAATATTCTCGACGATTCGTAACAGTTCCTGATTCATCTTTTTTCTTCCTGTCTGTTATCCTGCCCTTTGGCACCCAAAAAAAAGTGCCAAAAAAAATGGAAACCATCCAGGTTTCCACTTCCTGCGGGAGCCGGCGGACACGAGGCTCCTTTGCACGTCAAGAACGAACAGAGGTTATCCTTCCCTTCGCGCTACATCATCTGCCTCCAGTAGGATACCCGATTTTGCCACATTGTTCGCAGGCGGGAATCCTGTAAAAGAACCTCATTCGTTTCCCGACATTGAAGCAGAAACAGCGACTGCCAAGCGATCGTAGGCGCAAAAGCGCTGCTAAGCACCTCTGTTGTTTGCCTACTTTTCACTGTTCGCTAATCCTGTCAAAAGCATTTCAAATACCTTCAAACTTCAAAAGCATCATTTTGGCAACTATTAATCCTTATGACTAAACTTCTTATAATAATCGTCAAATACGTCAAGGGCAATAAGTTTTTTGTTAAATTTGCATATTTTTTGCCCCGTTTCCGTCAAAGGGCTTTTAAGCCGGTGAAAACCACAAAGGTCCCGAAATAAACCATTTTTTAGTCTGAATGCCCTTATTCATACCCCGATCTGGTGCGGATGTTCATTTCTAATATAGGCCTTCGCATAGTGAAAAATACCGTTTTTTGTTCTTTTTTGGCCTTTCGGCCTGAATCCGTCTGAGGTGTATTGGATGGAGAATGTTACGAGGCCGGAACCAGACGGGCCGTCAGCTTTTCATGGTCCACGGTTATTTTTTCGATACGTACTTTTCTTTTCTCTACCTCGAAAACCGGTTCAAACGGCTCGTCGTTTAGGATTGAAGCGGCTATTTTCGCCTCAATGGCCTTCGTGTCCACGTGCACAGTGCCGATTCGCTTGACGTACATTTTCTTCGCGATGAGCTTGGCCAAAGGCGTGATATTCATCGCGCCAACCTTTACCTCTGTAAGCCGTAATTCGGCCAGGCCCTTATCGTTGATTGTCGGATCGAGGCCGATCGTTACGACAAAATCGACGCTTTTGATACTCACCGTTCCCATTAGCACCACGGAATCTGGGACGAAAAGCACGGCTGGAGCATATAGCATCGCCCCCTCCGACTTCCGTGGCCATCCCCAGCCGGCAACAATCTCGTTGATTCCTTTTTGTGTGACGACCAGCTCAAACGGCTCGCCGCGCTGCACACCGTTGTAAAATTGAGGCGACAGCTCATGCGTGAGATACGGACTGACCTGTCCCGGCTCGTGGTCGAAGGATTCGATATCGGCCGGCTTGTAACGGTCGGGCGTGTGGAACAGTAAGATTAGCACGACCCCAAGGACCGCCAGATCGATGAAGAGCCAAACAATGAGTTTTTTACATCTTTTTTTCTTGCAGATTTTTAAATCTGTTTGAGGTTCTGGTATTTCTTTCTTGCCTAAAATCATCCACGGGATTATAGTATCCATGACGTTGACTCAAAAGGAATTTCCAAAGACGAGGAAATAAAATATGGCAAGTAATTTTGCTGATCGCCTCTGTGAGGCGGTAAGAACCAAGAAAACATCTCTGATCGTCGGGCTGGATCCGGTTTACAACAGGCTACCGGCGGCGATACGGGGCCATCGTCAGATGAACGACGAGTTCGATGCCGCGGCGGCTGTAGATGCAATCTTCGATTTTTGCACCCAGACCATGCGGGTCGTTGCACCGATGGTTCCGGCGGTAAAAATAAATATCGCTTTTTTCGAAAAGTATCTCTGGGAGGGCCTTGAGACGTACTACAACTTGATTACGGAGGCCGACGATTTGGGCCTGGAGATCATCGGCGATGTGAAGCGCGGCGATATCGGCCACACGGCAGAGCTTTACGCTTCCGCTCATCTGGAGAATCCGGAGCTGGCCGGCCTGGAAGATACGCTGGCCCCTGATGCGATTACTATCAACGGTTATACGGGAACGGACGGCATCGTGCCTTTTGCGGATATGGCCGAAAAGCAGGGCAAGGGGGTTTTTGTTCTGGTCCGGACCAGCAATCCCTCGGCGGCGGCCATCCAGGATTTTGCCGATGCCGACGGTCAGCGAATGTATGAGAAACTCGCCGAAATCGTGGCCGGGATTGCCGCTGAGAAGGGCCGGATCGGTACCAGTGGCTATAGCAATATCGGAATGGTGGTAGGGGGGACCGCACCCGAAGTAACGACTGCTTTGCGGGCCAAGTATGACAAGATTTGGTTTCTCGTGCCGGGCTATGGTTCCCAGGGGGCTTCCGCCGCCGATTGTGTACGATTCTGCAAGCCGGACGGTACCGGGGCGTTGATCAATGCGTCGCGCTCGATCATCTATGCCTACGAGAAGCCGGAATACAAAGGGCAGTTCGGCGACGACTGGAAGCGGTGCATCGAGCAAGCCGTCATCGACGCCAAAGTCGAGCTCGCCAACGCCATGCAAACCTTGATATAAAAAGCCATGATTCGTCTAATCGAAGACAACCGTCAGGCGTAGGCAACTTGAGGCCAAGAAACTGTTGGAGAACATCCGATAGGCCTGTTCGGGCGGGAGTTGACCAATACGGCGTTGCGGAGAGAATGATGTCGGTCAAAAAAGTCAGGGCAATTTTTCGCCTGTCACTGTTCATTCTTGTAGTTGGTGTCCCAACCACCGACAAGCATGTCAATGTCCCCGTTAGTGTCTGCGCCAAAGAGCTACAAAATCAGATCCCACAGGACAGACCGCTTGTCGAAGTAAGGCTGAGACTTGAAGGCAAGACCCTGCCGGGAAAACCAAAAGTGGTCTCTGCTAATGATACGTTTGCGGCCCTATATGAAAAAAGCGGAACTCCCCTAAATCTTCGAAACGCCACAGAGAATACCTGGTTATGTTACGCAGAGGAAGGCCAGAGATATGTTATAGGCTGGATCGTACCGAAAGGCTGGTTTGCGAAGAGGAGCAAAATGTTCGGATACTACTCCGAAGCTTTTACAGCCCACAGGGATCTGACGGTAAAATTTTCTCCGGGGATGCCCGCAACGTTTGAGTACGATCTGAGAAATCCACCTGAAGGAGTCAAGGCCGCTCCGGTCGAGGTGCTTTTGTTGAAAAAGATCATCAAAAATGGCCCGGCGACTTTTCTTTCCTGGCCGGGAGGGCAACAAGAAATAGGAAGACCAGGTATCTTGAAAATAACCGGACTGGCCGCAGGTAAGTACAAGATATCCGCACGAACATCCGACGCGTCGAAGCACTTCAAAACACGAACACCGATTCTTTATGAAGATCGCGAAGTTGAAATAAAGCCCGGTGTGGCTAATAGGTTCGATCCTGCCTATCCGGAGATTGACTCGACTGTAGAAGAAGGGGATGTCACCATTCAAGGAACGTTGTACGGACCTGACAAGAAACCTTTAGCGGACAAAACCGTACAGATTATTCCTCTGGGAAAAAACGGATTCGATCGGAACTTATACTATCCCGTGTCCAAAACCGACGCTAAGGGGAAATTCGAGTTCGTCGGGATACGTCCGAATAGGACGGTTTATGTCTCTTCCGAGAACACAAACATACATTTGGGTACATTGTCCCTAACCAAGAATGCTTCGGTCTCGGCGGATGTCGTGCTTGGCTTAAAGAAACTGCCTGTTGTTGTAGGTGAGCCGCTGCCGGAGATTGTCATAGACTGGAAGGAAGGGAACACAGGCAAGCTCTCGAACTTGGTAGGGAAAACGGTGATTCTGGACGTCTGGGCGACATCGTGTGCGCTTTGCATAAGAGCGTTTCCGGGATTAAATTCACTCGCCACGGAATTGTCGAGCGATAGCGACATTGTTTTTGTGGCACTGAGTATCGACTACGATGAAGCTGTTTGGGACAAAATGGTGGATGAGTCCGACTGGAATGCGCTTAAGCACGGAAGATTGGACCGAAGGAAGAATTCTTTTGCTTTCAATAGGCCAATACCTTATTCGATGATTATCGATAAAGACGGGGTCGTCCGCGCCGAAGGCAACGGCCTCAACATCCGGCTCGAACTTGACAAATTAGCCAAGGACTGCCGCCAGCCCAGCATCGACAAACCCCAACATTCGATTGAGAACTAGGGCGTATGCGAGATCCCAATTATAATTTCGCCGGCAAGAGAGTCCTGGTGATGGGCCTGGGGCGTTTTGGTGGGGGAGTGGATGTGGTCCGGTTCGCCCACGGGGCCGGGGCGAAGGTTACGATAACGGATTTAGCCTCGGCTGAGCAGTTAGGTAATTCAATCAGCCGACTTGAAGATCTGGAGAGTATCGAATTCCATCTCGGCACGCACGATCCGGCTGATTTCGAGCGGGCCGACATGATCGTCGCCAATCCCGCCGTTCCCGATGAAAATGAATTTCTTCAAATCGCCCGCCGGGCCGGTAAGTTTATCACTTCTCAGATGAACATTTTCTTCGAGTTGTGTCCGGCTCCGATCATCGGTATCACGGGCGCCAATGGCAAGAGCACCACGACAGCCTTAACCGCGCATCTACTCATGAATGCGAGATACAAGATACGAGATACGAAATACGAAAATGTCTGGCTGAGCGGCAATATCGGCAATCGACCATTACTCATGACGATAGATCAAGCCAGCCACGATGATTTGGTCGTCTTGGAACTGTCGAGTTTTCAGCTTGAACGGTTGGGAAAAATTCAGAAAGCCCCCCACGTTGCACTTCTGACGAATTTGACGCCGAACCATCTCGACCGTCATGGGACCTTTGCCAATTATTGTACCGCCAAGGAAAACATCTTCAAATTCCAGGAGCTCAATGAGGATTCTCCCGCCGTTTCCATCTTTAATGCCGAAGATGAAATTGCCGCCGAGTGGTTCGAGCGATACAAGAACGATGTTGGCCGGATTTGTGTGAAATTTTCTGGCGACGATGTTAGCGAAGACATTCGCAGCGTTTCTCCCTTACCCGGCCGGGCGAATCTTTCGAACCTCGCCGCGGCGATGGCCATTGCCCGGCATTTTGGCGTCGATGATGAGCGGATTAAAAGCCGCCTGCCGGAATTCAAGGCGTTGCCGCACCGGCTCGAATTTGTCGAAGAATTGGACGGCGTTCGCTGGTATAATGATTCGATCGCCACAACGCCTCAGAGTACCATCGCCGCCCTCGAAGCTTTCGAGCAGCCTGTTATTATTATTGTCGGTGGTTACGATAAGAATTTGCCTTTCGACGAGCTCGGTGGGAAAATCGTTGAAAGAGCAAAAGCCGCCATCCTCATTGGCCAGACCGCTCCAAAGATTCGATCCGCGATACACGATGCTCGGTACGCGATGGGTGGTCGACCAGAATTCAGAGTCGAAATCGTTGATTCGCTCGAAAAAGCTGTTGGCCTGGCCCATAATCTTGCCGATCCCGGCGATGTTGTTTTATTAAGTCCGGCTTGCGCCAGCTATGACATGTTCGATAATTTCCAGCACCGGGGCAGGAAGTTCCTCAACCTCATGCGAGCCCTCGGCACCAAAAAGCCAACGTTTAGATAGGTATTTCGTAAGTAAAGACCGAACGAAATCAGCCCGGTCCGTTGGAGTCTTTAGTGAATTGCTATTCGTTGAACGTATGGCGAATTTTCTCGACTAATTGTAGGACATGCTTGTAGGTTATGAATTCCGGAGCTTTCCCGTCGTCGCTAAGTTCAGCCATCGCGCCACGAACCCAGATATCAAATTCCTGCTCAGAATGGATAGTCAGCTCATGATCTTGCCCAAGAGCATGGGGCCGACCATCAAAAAAAGGCCTGGGTCCAAAATTGTATTTTGAGATTACTTCATAACCGGCAAACGTATTACGTTCCGGCGTATTTTCGTCCGACACATAAATGCCCCACTCGTAGAATTTTCCTTTCTTCCGGGTGAAAGTTAAGTGTCGGCCTGCCAGGATTATACCTTCTTCCGTCGGCCATGGTCTCAAACCAACAACCTTTGCGGGCAGATTGGGTAACGGCCCTCCCGGTTTCAGATCTGTAAAAAGATGAGCTTGCGATTCGTCGGGCTTGTTGTTGGCATGCCAGCCGTAGATAACACTGCCGTCTTTGAGCGTAAAACCAATGCAACTATGGAACTTGGCGGGTCCACCGTCGCTAAGTTCTCGTTCGACGACTGTTTCTTTTGTGTTCATCTGTTTATGGCCTGCCGGAGGATCTGTGTTAAAGCAGTTCGCAGGCGGCACTGCATTGTACTCAATCGTGTCAGCGTCACTGAGGGCCACCCATCGTATAGAATTCTCTCCAGCGTTTATCCAGGTGAATATACGGACTATTTCGCCCGTTTCTGGTGACAACCATATCTTCTTCTTAATTGGAAAAGGGCCTGCAGAAGTTATTACGCCCTCCCATATATCGACTGTTTTATTCTTAATCTGTTCTCGTCCTACTTTAGTAAATCCTTTCACTTGATTGAGATTGGCCATATACGCCGGAAAAGGATTCATTGTGCGAATCTGAAGACGCTGTTCAAAAGGGCTGAGTTTTGTGAATATAACCAACGGAGGCTCTGAGTTGCTATCTGAATGCCTATAGCCGGTTTCCATTATGTATTGGCCATCTGAAACATGCAGCCGATATCTTGGCGTTTCGGTCGTATAGACTGGGGGCCTACCCCGACTATCAGGAAGCCAATATTTGAAGCGACCGCTTTTTTTTTCATACCAGATTTCAAATGGAAACTTCTGTAATTGGGTATCGTCGCCTTTGCGAAGAAAATCCCAGCCTTTGATGTGAACTGTCTCAGCCTTCTTCCACAGTTCCAGAGCTTCAGTGATTCCATAAGCAGGGGAACCATCGCCAAACCAGTGTAAGCCGATTATTGTCCCGGCTATCACCACCGCCGCCGCGGCGAGTTTTGTTATTCTGCTTTTCATGATGATTCTCCAAATATTCGCCTGTGGATGGGGCGATTTGATATTTCTCTTTTCCGCCAGTGTCCTGTCAATCTCACCATTGATTTTTTCATCCAACCTGGCACTTGTGGAAACACGCAGTTTTTTGAATGACTTGCGTATGTTGTCTACCGGTTTCATTTTTTCACCTCGCTATTGAGCAATGACCGCATCTTCTCCAATCCGTAACGGTATTGCCCCTGGATGGTGTTGATAGATTCACCTTCGATCTCGGCGATGGCCCTGAATTTCAAGCCACTATATAAACGAAGAAGCAAAACCTTTCGCTGCTCGTATGGAAGCTGACGGAGTGCCCATATTAGACGCTGTGATTGTTCGCCGAATATAGCAACGAGATCCGGCCTGCTTGAATCTGACGCAACCGGTGCGACATGCTCCAACGACGCATTCCGGCGCCTCAGTCCGGCTTTGTTCTTATTGCGTACGTCATTCGCAACACAGGTGGTCAAGTAACCTTTCAGAGTTTTGGTCAACCTCAGCTTTCCGCAGGACCGGATGAACATCACAAAGACGTCGTGCACAACGTCTTCAGCGGCACTTCTATCATACAAAAGGGCCGTAGCCAGGGTCATCAGGTCGTCTTTATACTTGACGTAGATGCGCGGAAGGGCATCGACGTAGCCGCGGTTGTACTTCCACATTAAGAACATGTCTTCCAGCATTAAGAAACGTTTCCCGATATTCTCAAGTTCAAAACAATCGATTGCCGGCGATACGACAACTAATGAGGCCATTTTAGTATAATAGAAATATAAAAAGGCAGAAAGGATATGAAAAAAGCCGAGCACGATCAAACCGGCTCGGCCTTTAGGGTGCATATTGTTATTTCAGAAGAGTTGGCTTATTTTGGCAGGTTCTCCTCCGCGACGTCTTCTACTCTTAAGTCACCATAAATGACACGCCAAGTTTCCGATTCCTGCGGCTGATACCAGAATATCGGTTTCTGGCCGTCACCCAATTTCACCCCTTCTCCGGCGTAATGCCATTGTCCCTGACCTTTGAAAAAGCGGAGAAACACCAGCCCCTGACCCCATTTTATTGCAATTTGAGACTGTTGCTCATCCGTCAAACCTGCTTTTTCCATTCCCTTCTCAAATTTCGGGCCGATCTTTACGAGGTCCTCAAGGTTGATGCTATCGGGGAATTGTCCATCCTCGATGATTTCGGCCCATATGCGTAGTGATTCAATAAAGTCACTCTCACTTACATCTTTGAAGTTGATCGCTCCGGCGTCTTCAGTTGTGTAGCCGTCGGGAACGTCCATGCTGAACAGCGCTTCGTCGAACGTCACATCGAACTGCATGTTATCGCATGAAATGACCATATTCGGTGTCTTGTGTTCGATGCGGACCGGCAGAGCCGTCTGAGCATCGGCCCAAATGGTGATCGTGTCATTGTGGCCTTTCGCCACGAAAACAATGTACTCTCGTCCTTCAATTTCCTCCATAACCCCATCTTCAACATGGAAATCCGGTTGATCCTGGAGCTTTATGATCAGATTCTGCAAGTGCTCGACGTAATTTTGGAAGCTTGGAAGACCATCTAATCCAACGTAGGCCGCCTTTTTTGCGGCGTGTTCGATCGTCAGTAGTTTTTGTTGCTCCAAATCAATAATAATGTCCACACCTTCCGCGTTGGAGACCGTTCGCCGGATAAGCGAACCCATAATGTCATCATGGATTACAAATCCGCTGTCCTGAGACCCGATACGGATATCCAGACTTGCCGTCCGGGCGTTCAATATCGGCTTGATCACGTCGGCCCATGCGACAGACGGGCTGCCGGGTATTCCCACTAATTCGTGTATGCCCAAAGATACGGTGATAATAATGACCGCTGCAGCGGCAACTTTAAATGTTTTACTTCTCATGATTATTCTCCATATATTTTTTTGTTTTGTTGTTTGCTTTTCCGTCGTTTTCTCGATCAAGCTCTTTCTCGCCCGTTCCAGATCACGGGCGACCACCTTAGGATCCGGCTCGAACTGTGATATCACTTCGAAACGACGCTCGATTTCTCTTTTATCCATTTCCGACATCATTCTACCTCATCACGAGGTTAAACCTTTTCACGTGTTAACACTTCTCTAAGCTGGGCCATGGCCTTGGCACAGACGGAACGCATATGCTGCGGCTTCTTACCGAGTCGTTCGGCGATCTCTTCATACGAATCCTGCTCGATATAACGCATCACAACGACATCCCGTGCCAAATCACTCAATCTCGACGTCGCATCCAGAACTTGTTCCAATTCTTCGGCCTGGATCATCTTGCCCAACGCCGAAGGATTGTCCTGTGCGGCCGGGCAATTGACTTCCAAGGACTGACACATTATCTGCTGCCGCCGGCGCCATTCGAAGGCGAGGTTGATCGCTGTGCGATAGGCATACGCCAACGGATCGTCCGCCTTGTCAAACGTTTTGGAATTCCATAACCGGATAAAAAGCTCCTGCAGTAGATCGCCGATCGCGTCTTCTCGCCGGGTCAGTCGCGCCAGAAGCCGGTGCAGACACGGCCCTGAGGTGTCTAATAACTGCAGAATCTTTTGTTGCCGTTCTATCAAGAACCGTCCTCGATATTAACTTTGTAGCTACATAACCATGGCTCTCACAATTATAAATGAAACAAGCACACTCCGCGCACCTCATTTTCTGTGGAAATTCCTCTATTTCGGGACAAAGAAAAGACCGAGCCAAACCAGGCCCGGCCTCTGATTCTGAGTTTTGGCCAAGTCTATTGACCAGGGAATTTGTCTGCGTTGAATATGTATTCTGGAAATTCCGGGTCTGTTCGCAGGTAAATCCTCTTAACAGTACGGACCTTCAATTCCGCTTCCTTGTAGTCCTTGCGGATTCCGCTTTGTTTTTCAACAATTACCTTAGGATACCAATGTCCGTTGGGAGCTTGAATGACCTCAGTGGTGTCATGTACAGTAATCGAGCCGTTTCTGATCTTATCCGGCTCGACCCCGTCAAGCCAGTTCTTGTCTTCCTGCCACTCGGCGCCCGGCCGCCATTCTGTTATCTTACGACGGCTTTCCTGCACGAGGTCGGCGACAGTCGTCGAGTCGCCACCCACAAGCCGGGCGACGTTTTTCCACACTTGTTCGGCGTGGGCGTCGTACAGTTGCAGCCACGCCTGCCGGTTGCCTTGTCGCAAGCCCTTTGCTATCTCTCGCTCGGTATTCTTATCCATGCAATGCCTTATTCAGTTGCCAAAGCCGGCTATGGTTCGACCAGAACCATAATATAGTTTGCGCTTCGGCACCGAAATGTGTCGCGAAACATTCGGTACTTTTGGCCCATCATCTGATTATAGGAATAACTGCGCCGAAGTCTGAAAAAAATGGAAAAAAGTCTCAAGCCTGTTTTCCACAAAAGCAAGCGGAAAACGCAATAACTGTCCCTATCAATTCGATAAGCCGTGATTTTCCCGGCGGCGCTTGTTAAGTCGGTCCATAAATCAGTCGATCTGAGAGCAAAATTGAGAAATTTTGGGGTGCATGAAATGCAAGAGAACAACGACCGAAGAACAGAGCAGAGATTACGGTATTATTGGCCCATCTGGTTCGCCGAGGATGTTGACAGGACACTTTTGCAAGGGCAAATGGTTGACATATCGAGCAAAGCGGCTGCGTTTACATGTCACGCCGGCGACGGCTGTCCCAATAACGGACAGCAAATCACCGCTCGCTTTAGTGTCCCCCGTTATGGTTCGGATGATTCCTTCGATATGGCTAACTTCACTCGTTCGGGGTACGTATTCCGGATTGATAATGTCAATACTTTCCTGCGCCGTATCGTCGTTCAGTTCGCTGAGCCTTTGCCGTTCAAACCCGGCGAACAAGAAGCGGATGAATCCGAAGCACAACAAATCCTTGAACCGGCAATGGTGTAGACGAAACTCATATCCCACTTATAAGAGGGAAGGGACGGAACAGTGAAGTTGTTCCGCCCCCGGTTGTTTTTAACCTCACTTGCCGATCTCTTGTGGCAGGAAGTTCTCCATTACCCAGACACCCCGCGTCGTCGAACGGTCATAGAAGGCGATATGTTGTCCGTCCGGATGGATACGCGTATGACCAAGAGCCTTCCATGACCAGAGTTTCCGTGGTTCTCCGCCTTGAGTGGATATTCGCCAGAGTTCAAGGTCTCCGAATCCCCGGAACCATTTCCAGAAAATCACATTCCGGTTATCCGGCATCCAGGTGACGCCAACCGCCCGCAATTTCTCCGATATATTGAATTGAATGAGCTCTCTGGGCTGCCCACCCGCCGTTGAGAGCGTTTTCAATACCGGACCTCCAGGTCCGGCCCGACCCGGCATGATGGAAAGCACAAATTGCCGTCCATCCGGCGAGAGCGCAGAACCGGAAATCCGTGCGGGAGGCTCTGTCCGGAAGAGTTCCTTTTCACGGCCGCTTTCCAAATCCCTGGCCATCAGACGCATGGTTCTGGACTTGGGATCATTGCGATCAAAGTACAGTGTCTTCCCATCGGGTGACATTTCGGGCCGTAAGAGGACTTCCGTTTCGCTGCGTACCAAATCGGTTCGCTCGCCCGTCTGGACATCAATCTTGAAAATAACACCTTGTGAATCCCTCCTCCTGGCTCCATCGATTAGAATAGATCGCCCATCCAAGGACCACCGGAGCCAGCGAATATTGGGAAGATTGTCGGCCAGCGTCCTCTCCCGGCCGGTGGCCAGCGTCCGAATGTAAACGATCTGTGATTTATCAGGACGCCGTTCACAGTAGGCCAGATACCGGCCGTCTGGTGACCAGTCGTGACAGGTCGTCGCACCGGTTTGGCGAACGGGCATCGGCTCGGATAAGACCGCGCCCATCTCTAAATCGAGCTTTGCGGTGAAGACATCCTCGAGTTCCCGTTCATGCGCGTAATAATATGAGCCATACGGCGTAAATCCTATCGGCCTGACATCTCCTATGCCTTGCTTAATCAGTTGAGGATATCCTCGCGGCTTGCCATCGGCTACCTTCTGACACCACGCATCCCAGATCCCGGTGCGGTAACTGGTAAAGAAAATATACCGGCCATCCGGTGTCCAGCCAAGCAACTTATCGTTGGACGGATGTTCGATGACAGGGGATTCACGGTTGTCAATCAGGTCGAATGTAAAAATGTCTCGTTGCGATGTATTTTCGGCCTGCAGACGATCGTAGGCGATAAAACGCCCATCCGGCGACATGTCGAACTTGCCGGGATAGCCGAGGCCTTCGGCAGGAAAAGAGGCGATGTGCTGTATCGAACCATCCGAGGCAGAAACCCAAACCAACTGCTGGACATCGTTCTCCGAGATGACCGCCAGTATCTTCTTACCATCCGCAGACCAGGTTCTCGGCATCGGATATTTCCCCTCGCACAGAAGCCGGTCGCCGGAGCCGTCGAGACCGACGACATGCAGGCTTGAGGCTTTTGTGTTGGGGTCCCACCAGAGATAAGCAACTTCTTTGCCGTCAGGCGATATCGTAGACTCGAGTGGATAGCAGGCATCGTCAGGGCTTTTACGGGTGGCGTGTCGGACCTTGCCCGTGGCCAGCTCAAGCACCGCGAGATTCTCGGTATCCCAGTCCACGTCGCACAAGTATTTTCCGTCAGGCGAAAGACTGGCAAAGGTCCCCCAGTCGTCGCTGTCGATCCTTCGCACCGTCGTCATCGGCTCGGACTTTGCGGCCGGTCCGCTCGCTTCCGGCAGAAAGTACTCCATCACCCACAATTGCCTCTTGCCCCCTTTGTCGCCTGCGAAAACGAACCTCCGGCCGTCGGGGGACCAGTCAAGATGGTAGATTCCTCTATCTTGTTGGAGATCCGGCTTGATGTCCGTGACATTACCGGACTCCAGTGAGACTATTTTTATGACATTGCCCTCATTGAATGCAATTTGCTTGCTGTCGGCAGACCATGCCATCTCCTTGTTGGCATAAATCTTCTCTACTCTCGCCACAACCTGCGGCTGATCGCCATCCGGCGAGATGACCTTGATCGTTCCATCTGTGGCGTCATCCTTATCCCTGGAAAAGTACGCCAAGAGCTTTCCATCCGGCGACCAAAGCACGGGGCCGGCGTCGAAAACTCTGTCTGATTTTGTCGTTACCTGTATGGGCTTTCCTCCTTCTGCGGAGATAATATAGATATCCGCCCCTCCAAGCGCAGCCCAGTTTTCAGGTACTTTCATACGCACAAACGCGATGGCCCGTCCATCCGGGGACCAACAGGGATACCAGTCTCTAAACGGCAATGGCGCATCGGTGAGTTGCCTGGGCGTTCCTCCATCGATGGGCAGCGTCCAGATATACATTGTGGGAATAGGCGCGCCTTCTTTATGACCTGCGAAGACTATGGTCTTGCCATCAGGAGAGATATGATTTCCTGTTCCGTATCCTTGTAACCTGATTTTGGGCTCCGAATGAAGGGGAACCGTGCTAATGTCTCCTCCTTCGGAAGGAACATACGCGATGGCGAGCGCCTGCCAACTGCCGCTCGTCGCATTAATTTTGTTTGTGTGATAAATTCGCTGTCCATCAGGGGACCACCGGGGTTGCAGCGGATATCCTCCAGTGGTAATAAATGTTACCTTTCCGCCTTCTATCGGTTGAGTGTAAAGTGCGAACTCCTGCTGACTACGAAGTATTGCTCCAATTTCGTTATCAGGCGTCCAGCCTGTCAAACGTCTGACTCCCTCAATCCCTTCAGGGCAATCAATAGTAACCTTTTCTCCCGCAGGCTTTCCGTCTTTTCCAACAGGGGCGATGTAAATTTGGGGGCCCATCTCATAGTCGATAAAAGCGATCATGTCGCCATCCGGCGACCAGACGGGACTTGAGGCATTTCCGGCCTCAGCGACGAGCGTCGGAGTCCCCTCGTCTGCCGGAACAGTCCACAGCCCACCTCCACCACGACCGAGGTCCTTGTCTTCCACGTAGGCAATCGTCTTTCCGTCAGGAGAGAAGACCGGCTCTCTGGCCGGAGTTTCGACCAGCCGCTTCGGTACCCCTCCTTCCACGGGGATGGTGTAGATGTAAACCTGGCCCTCGGCGATCGAAGAAAAGGCAAGGGTTTTTCCATGTGGAGACAAACTCATTCGATAGTTGACGATGCGCACGTCCCGGTTATTTCTGATGACCTGCCTGGGCGTGCCGCCATCCGCAGATACAACGTATATTCGCTGATATCCTTCTTCGACTTTCTTACCGTTAAATGCGATCCACTGACCATCGCCGGACCATGTGAATCCCACCATATCAACCTCTATTTCGCCGGTGTCCAGCATCTGTGGGGTTCCGGGGTAATCTGGTCCTAACGCGCCCGACTTCGGCATCATCCAGAGTTTGTTTTCAAATCCCACGGCGATTTTTTTCCCATCCGGCGATAACTGCGCATCTGAACGAAGCCTATTC
>Ga0272442_10004402_pt1 | contig 19281 bp, 13 predicted proteins | sample SSMForm2O_FD_200262 | JGI IMG/M metagenome (GOLD analysis project Ga0272442, IMG submission 200262) | Marine sediment archaeal communities from Little Sippewissett salt marsh, Falmouth, MA, United States - SSM-Form-2O | ecosystem: Environmental > Aquatic > Marine > Wetlands > Sediment ... | reverse complement strand
ACATAGAATTAGGCCATTGCTTGATGAGAGGATGTAAATCTTTATTGTCATTATCAGGAATTTCATATGGCGTATTCCAAACCCCTCTTAACCATAATTTTTTTGAATCTGGATATCGTTGCTCAAAATCACTCCAATAATTACCCTTGCCTTTGAAATCCCATAAGTTAGAGCCAAAATCAGAGATACTACAAGAGTTATTTAAAAAATTATTTTGATAGATAATATTGTTTACACTAGAGCTTCTTATTTGAATATGCAATGGGCTATTACGGTCAAAATTGTTTTTTCTTATAATATTATTATTGCACCAAAAAAGAGAAGCACCAGATTCATTGTTATATTCAATTGTATTTTCCTGGATTATATTATCGTCTGATTCAATCAAATTCAATCCATAACTATCACTATGTTCTACGGTGTTTTTTTCAAAACTATTTTGACAAGATTCTATTAAGGAAATCCCAAATTGCTCATTAAATCTAATAATATTTTCAGATACCTTATTTGAATGTGAAAATTCAAAATTAACACCATCTGTGTTAAAATTAATACTATTATTGTAAATAACATTAAAGCTTGAATTATCTCCAAGATATACTCCACTGAGATAATGACCTGAAATGGAGTTATTTGAAATCAGATTATTATTACTTGAGTCAATTAGAATAATTCCAGCATATGTATTGTTTATAATCTCATTTCTTGTAATTGTATTATTATCAGAATAATCAACAACAAAGCCATTTCCATTACTAATGAGCATATTTTTTTCAATAATGTTTCCCTTAGTGGCATAAAAAAATATACCACTGTATATGTTTTTCAAGATAGTATTAAAAGTAACAATATTGTTTTTACTACCTGTAAAAGAGTAAATTCCTCTTACGTTATTGGTGATGAGATTATGTTTAATTTCAATTTTTTCACTAGATTCAGTTAAATATATTCCCCAATTTGAATTTTTAATTATTACGTTAATTATACTGGAATTATTGGAAAAAATAATTACCCCAGAGTTAGCAAACTCATTTCCGCTGTTTTGTATGGTAAGATTACATAAGTTGATTAAATTAGATGAAAACTCGACAACATTACCAACATCCCCTCCGTCAATTATTGTTACTTCTTTATCTTCCCCGATAATTCGTAATTGTTTGTTAATTACAATATTTTCAAAATAAGTTCCTTTGTAAACAAAAATCGTATCACCGTCATCTGCATAAATTATTGCTGATTGAATTGCAGAAAAATTATTTGGACCAGATCCCCCTACAAATATGGTTTCTCTAGAACTTTCAATATTTTCATAGAATTTATCTGAATTATTTAAGCTGCAAATGTTCGTAGGGATTATTAAAAAAGCAATGCAATAAATAAAGAGTTTTTTCATAATAACAACTCCTTAATAAATTTATTAAAAAAACGATATTTGGTTATTATTAGATTGTTTTTATTCTGTGCTTTTGGCATACTGATTGTCAGATCTTCTGACCAATCTGATTCACCATCAAATTCATCTTTTGCCTTCACTTTTATTTTATAATTTCCTTTACTCATCCAGCGATGATTAGCTACAACAATTGAACCTGAATCATAAGGGCCAAGCCATTCTGTTTGTGTTCCATCGCCCCAATCAAAAAGATAATAGACAGGATCTTCATCAGGATCATAAGTATAGCTTCTAAACTCATATTTTATACCTGGTATTCCTTTTAAATTGCCTGCTGGCCGTCTTGGTGTTTGAGGGGGGCTTCTTGCTAAAGAGGTAATTGGAACATCACCTTCAACAAGATCGGTAATGCTTGGATATAGATATCCACTTAAATTAACCAATAACCAATCCCCAATATCTAGTACAAATGCAAATGCTTCCTCAGCAGAGATCCAGCTATCTTGATTTCCATAATCAACATCACAACAATCATTCCCCCAAGCACCGCCACATTCTGGATGTAAGAAATACTGAAAGAAAAAGGTTGAATTTATCAATTCAGATGAGTGTTTAGATAAAGTATTCTTTAGTATAGGAGAAAATGTCATATTTGGAAGAGATTCACTTCTTCCAGTCATAATAATCCTACCTTCTTTGGCTAGAAAATCATGTGCTACAAATGAGTAACAAGCACAAATCATAACAACTAATGTTCCATCAAAGTTGTCAAATTCTTTATTTAGATATTGGTAATCTAGCATGGTATAGTCATCATGAAGACCTGTTAACCATCCATGACAAGCAGATTGCCAAATAGTAATATCGTTTCCATCCTCTCTTGATTCAATCCATCTTAATCCCTCTAAAATATTTGCCCATCTGGCTGTTTTTTCGGTATTATAAATCTTAAAATGATCCAGTGGCCAAACTTCTGGAGTATTGTTATGGAGAATATTTTGAAGTTGTATTGCATCGTTACGACAGGAATCAAATCCTGCACCCATACTGATTGCCCATCGTTCAACTTCTCCATCACCTGTTCCATAAGTCTTGAAAGCAAAATCAAATGATTGACTGTATGTTTGATTTATGATTGTAGATATTATTCCCGTTCCACATAGGTATGCATCAGTATCAGATTTCTTATTGTTATAATACCAATGAATTCCCGTATTATATGAAGGGGTCATTGATTTACAAATAAGATAGTATGTCTGATGATCAGTTACCTTAGTTTTTGGAATATTGCAAGTAACCCAACAACCTTCAGTTTGAATTATATCCGAAGGAATAGTCACTGAGATAAGATCAAATCCTTTGATTTCCCCCCTAAGTGAAAGAATCAGATTGGTTGAAATCAAAGATTGATTACATTTTGAGAGATATACCTCAATTTTAGTAATCCATTCTAGGGCCGGTTGAAATGATTGGATTAAAAGTTGATTGTTATCTATACATACTGAACCGCCACTATAATCAATTTGTTCTTGATCAAGTATTTTATTTTCCAGTTTTGAGTTAAGGCAAGTTGTAGAATTTGCATCCACATTTCCAAATCCAATAACTACTAAAGCAATAATTACAAGTATTGAAAATAATTTATTCATATCTTATCCTCCTTTCATATTTGAAAATCTAAAGTTTAGAAATATTAATTCATCTTTTCTATATAAAAAATTTTTCACTTAAAATTCGTACAAAACCTAATATATTTAAAAATAATTTTAATTTGTTAGATAAGATAGGAAAATTAGATTTGAATGATAGAAAAATCCTATATTAATAGAGGAAAGAACATGAAAAAGAAAATTATAATATGTAGTATCATAGCAGTTTTAAGTCTAATTTTAATATCATTTACATCTGTAGTTGGGATTATAACAATAGAACCTAGCGTAAAAACATCCCATCTTTTCAAAATTAGAACAAGTAGGGCTATTGGTGGAGGGGATCAAATAAATCCAAAATCTAACTTTTTTGGGAAAGAAGAAAAAGCTAGAATTCCACTTTCTTTTCAGACAAGGGCAAATTTCAATCAAAATTTAATTCAAAAAATTAAAGAGATAGATGAAAAAATATTTGATAAATTATTAACTTACGTAATTCAGGACATCCGAAATTCTGAACCTCCCTCCCCAGAGGTCCTACGGGCAATATATATCATACGAGAGGAATCAAATAAATTAATACATAAAGAAAATGGAGACTTGTCTACAATTGTCTGTGAAACTTTAAATTGTCAAACTATCAGATGCAACACGGTTTTTGCAGGTTGTATCACCTTCATGATTTTTACAGGTCTGATTAAGATTCTAGAAAACATGTATATTTTTACCGAAACAATCCCAATACTTTCGGGTTCATTCATTCTTCTCCTTCACCAGATACTGGTAAACATGTATGAGCATTACACCACTACCCTGCCCCTACCTAACTAAAGACAATATTAACAGAGAATAAATTAGGAATTAAAAAAGGAAAGTGGGTTATTTTTACTTATTTTATTCATCTACAAAGTGGGCTGTAACCTCAAAGGACGTTTCTTTAGGTTTTAGGAAACCAAAAGGAAAACCCCTTGCCTTAAGAATTATTGTCAAGGTAACATTTTCCTGTCCATTGATTGGAGGTTCGTTAAAGTCTCGCTCTATGTCCCTAATAGTCCAAGGAAGTATAAAGTCGCCACGTCCGAAATTAATGCCAAAGGCTGTCCATACCGGAATATCTCCCACAAGTATCTTTGCGTTTGTGAATGCCCCACGAGGTATCAAGAATTTTTGCTGCATTGTAATATTAATTTCTACTGTGAAATTAAATGTATAGTTGCCGTCAATTACTGGAAAGATATAATCTGCTTCTTCAGGGTCCTTAAATCCAATGTCCACAGAAACTCTACTAAAGTTAAAGTATATGTCTCCTAAATAATTAGTGTAATCATTGCTGTATATTTGGCTATATGTTGAGTGTTTACTATTTTTGTCCACACCAGCATTAGAAGGAATAACACAAAGCCCAACAAACAATAATATTATTCCAAATACAAGGCCTTTCTCCCACAATTTGTTTTTCACTTTTTTCCCCCATAAAATTTGTAAAATTTATAATATTATTTCATTATATAAATTTACCTAAAAAATAATCAATAAGTAGTAACTGACGGATATTGTATTATAATTATTATATCCCAATATTATAATTTTATAAGTTGATAGAAAAGATGAATGAGGCGTATAAAATAGTAGTTGAAGGATATAGGAAAGGAGGAAAGAATTTTAAAAATATTGCCCCAATTACTCTTACGCCTCTAATTAATCAATGCTAATTGATTTTATAAACTTTTCTATTTACACGAACGAATGTTGTATAAAAACTCAATTTATCTATAAATCAAAAAGCTAAATGAAACATATTTCACTTATGATGATTCATTAAAAAAAATTCTTTTTCTAAAAAATCAAGATATAAAATAAATAATTGATTCTTGTTAAAAATTTATTTTGGAGTTAAATCTTATAATAATAATGTCATGTGTTTGGGAGTATAATTCCTAAGAATTTAAATAAACAATTATCCAAATAAAGGTAATACTAAACCAAAGATTACAAATCCTTTTACAATTTTTTGCGTTCTTCCTGCATTTGATGGTTCTGCTGTCACAATTATTTTTATTGGACCCAAACCATAGAAAAGTTGGAGTGTTTTATCAACTTCGTTTGGTTGTAGGGTTGGAATAATTCCCCAAAGAGATCTATTTACCCCGTTATTTTTCCCACCCGTTATAGATATACTCCATTTGATATTATTTAGGTCATTTTCACCAATATTTCTAATACCTAAAGTTAAGGATAAGCCACCTTTTATTTCTATTTGGGTTCTTTTTGGATAATTAACATAACATGCAGAATATCCGACCATATTGCTCCCGTATTCGATTCTCATATAGCCATTTTCCCCCCATCCGGGACCCCAGGAATTTCTAAGAAACCAAACACCATCTTGCCCTTGGTTGTCATCCCAACCAACAAGGACAACCGCATGGTTAATCCCAGTATAATTACCGCTAAAAACTCCTCCATTATACTCTCCAAATGCCGAGTCCACAGCTACAGCAACAGATATTGGGCCATAATCCATAATTGCTTGTTTAATTGAATCCACAATTGGTATTATCCCAGAAAATCCTACAAAAGACCATGAATCTATAAGATAATTATGTGGATAGGGGCCATCACATAGGACATCAGAAGCTGTATATGGGAAATTTTTTTCAAGAACTGCTCCTGTGCCAAAAAAAGAATCTGTTTTCCATTGATGATAATCATGAGCCCACCAACCACCATTACATCCCCAGCCGTTTTGGTTACAACTTACAAGCCATTGTTCAGATAAATCAACTTCTTCTCCATCTTTGATCAATATGTTACATTCAAGCGCTCCAGCAGTTGCAAATGCCCAACAACTTCCGCAAGGACCCTGATTCTTAACTGATGTTGTACCTCCTAGTTCACGCCAGTCAAATGTTTCTGGTAAATCACGTGTTGGTATACAGGGATCAAAGGAGGCGTTGCTCCACCAGTTGTCAGGGATTATTAATCCACAGAGTTTCTCCATTGGATAAACCTCTGCAGCATTATCACCAATGATGTTATTTGTGATTTGATAATCAGAATTATTACAGCCACAATCACTTTGTCCGACTGGGATATTTAATAAAAAAAACATTCCAATAATTAGAATAAATATCTGTTTATTCATATGTAAACACTAATTCCCTCACAATTATATGCAACATATGATATATATAATTATGTGATTTCTTCCTCTAAATCATACAGATTTATTTGGAAGTTATAAAAAAGAATTTTAGATGGAAAAACATTGATTAACTAAAATGACTTTTTTTGTATATTCTAACTAGAGTTGAAATCCCTCCCCCTTTTTAAAATCAATTTTTTAGGGACTTTTTCCTTTTATTATATCTATTCTGATAAAAACCAAAACAACCCAACATAGCAAAGTAACTGATTACAAGGACATGCCCATAGAATTTGGATATGATGTACCCGTACCAATTCAAACCTATACTTCCAATTTGAAGGAGGACAAGATATACAATTAAACCCACAGGCCAACGTTCAGGGTGATGAAGTGGTTTCTTTTTAGTAATTAAACGATACCAGAAGTCATAGCCCAGATAGATGATTATCGGAAGCCCTGCAATTACGCGTTCAATATCTTTTCCATTTAGAAGGTTCAACATCCATAATGCAGCAAATGGGACCAATAGAAAACTAAATACCGGACCGAGCATCAATTCCAGTTTATTACGTTCATAAGCACGCAACAAGTAAACTAAACACAAGAAAAGATAATATATAATTGCAGAAAAAACAACAAGATTGTCTATTAAGCCCTGGTCCATTATATGATTCTCCTGAATCAATTATACAATAATACATTCATATAATAAAGATTATATTATGTCTACATTGAAAACAGTAGGAGAAACCTATTATTTTTTAGACTAATATTTTTTATCTTTTTTACTTATGCAAAGAAAAAACAGTAAAAGATTGTTCTGGTAAAAAGAAATGCTGTTTTTCAACTTGGTATCCTGCAGTTTCCATTTCTCTTATGATTACTTCCGGGATTACGTAATGGCCAGAAGGTCGATGAAAACCAAACGATCTATCCTTTTTTTTATATTCAATAATTACTACTTTTCCATTAGATTTCAACATCTTTTTTAATTTTTTTACATAATCTATCCTATTTTGTAGATGATGATATACATTTCGCATAAATATTAAATCTATCGCCCCTTCAGGTAAAGGTATGTTTTTTTCAGTTGCGAGAATTGTTATAATGTTACTTTGTTCTTGTTGCTTTCCATTGTTTGAAATTAACTCTAGTAAATCTTTATTTGTATCAATTGAGTAAACTTTTCCTTTATTTCCTACTAATTTTGCAAATCTAAATGAAAAATAGCCTCCTCCTGAGCCTATGTCAGCGATGTGTTGTCCAGAGAATATTTTCAGATTTTTTATTATTTCATCTGGTTTGTTTTTTGGATTTGATGCTTTTTTATTGAACATTTTTGCGATTAATTTTTTCATCCTTTTCGTCTCAACTCCAAATTAGATTAATTACTCATAAATCTACTCTTTTTATCCCAACACCAGTAAATCGTCATTCATCAATCAATTTTTATGACTAAAGTCATGTTTAAATTCCTTCCCCTGCATTAGACCTTAATTTTTAATCTCCTTGTCTAAATTATTCTCTAGTATGGTCTTTAACCATTAGTTTAATGTAGGCTCTGCATGAAACAAATATATCAACATCGAGGATTTTATTTTCTTAAACGTTTTTTATCGATTTTCAATCTCTTTTTGGTTCTTTCAGCCATTTGATAAACAATTCAAGGTGTTCTTTTGAACATTGTAAGTTTCTCGAATCGTCGTTTTTCAGAGAAGGCTCTTTGTCAAGGTTTTTTTTAAGTTGCCTGTAGCAATCAGGATAATATGTTTCAAGAAAATCGGTATATCCCTCGAAAAAAATAGTTGCGATAGCGCACGTTTCGATACCATAGATACATACCGTTTCGTTGTCTTCTACAAACACAGGATAATTACGACAGACTTTTGGTCGTACTGGATAAATGATGCACTGATTATTTTTAAGAAAGGAGCAGGGCATATTGATTTTTATTTCACCCGTCTTTAGATTATACTCTGTATAATGCTCAACCATAGATTTTGGGTTAATATTCAGGTGCCTTGAGATTTTCTTTATGTCTGTCTCATCAAGGGTCAAGTAGCCGTCCAAACAGCACAGGTTACACAGGGAACAATCAGAAAAATCACGAATCGTATTGTTGATTATCTCCTGTAAAGCCTGGTTATTGGTGCTGAGTCTTTTTGAATCCATAAAAAATCCTCTTCTTATTTTTCTCTGTTTAATAAAGATATGAGCCCTGCAGGATATTAACCTTTTCTCAGGAGAAAAAAAAGAGGTGTTTATTTTTTCTATCAAACCGATGTTTCAAAACAAATAACCCTTATGGTATTTCTAGATGAAAACTAAGGGGATTATAAGATGATGAACTATTCGTTCCATATCATGAAGAGAAAAGATTAATTTTTTCGGTAAAATTATCAGAATTCTTATGATAAGGTATTATAAAAATATACTAAAATCTGTATCTATCTTAAATCACAATTTTTTTTAACATTATTAAATTGGTTTTTTTCCAAGCAAAAAAGAGCTGCAGGTAAGATTTTGAAAGGAGAAAAGAAGGGAATGTCCTAACAGTTTATAAATAAGGTGTGATTCTCTTAGGGGCGTCTTTAACCCTAAATAAAATCTGATATAATTATATAACCAAAAAAGATATAAATAAGAATGACGTATCTGAGGATTAACAACTATAAATATGGGGGTATAACAATAAATAAAATTTTGCCTTTTTTGGCAGTTGGAATTTTAGTCTTTAGTGGACTTAGTGTTGCTGCAATAACTGAAGAAGACGCTTATGACATGGTGATAATTGCTCCTTCTGAGTTTTCAGATGAACTTCAACCATTAGTAGATCATAAGAATTCTCATGAAGTTATAACGACCTTTAAATCAACCGAAGAAATCTACAATGAATACGACGCTTATGATGAGGCTGAAGAGATTAAATATTTTATAAAAGATGCAATTGAAGACTGGAGTATAGATTACGTTTTGCTGGTTGGAAGTGTTTACAAAATACCTATTAGAACCACATGGTTTTCTGAAGAACATCATGGCAACTATTGGAATGAAACAATTCTCACGGATCTGTACTATTCAGATATTTATGATGAACATGGCCAGTTCTGTAGTTGGGATTCAGATGGTGATGGTAAGTATGGGGAAAATTCCGAGGATTCACCAGGTTCAGATGATATAGTCGACTTGTATCCAGATGTCCACATAGGTCGATTGGCTTGTGAAAACGGAAAAGATGTCAAAACGATTGTTGAAAAAATAATTAATTATGAAACCGGTACTTATGGAAAAAGCTGGTATAATAATATTCTATATATCGGAGGCGATACTTTTCCTGGTCACGATGGCAATGAAGGTGAACAGTTAAATAACATGGTAGAACAAATCATGTCTGATTTCACATCAACTAAACTACGGACTTCTGATGGAACTTTCACCTCACGAGCTGTTAATAAGGAGCTTAACAAGGGTGTTGGCTTTGTTGATTATTCTGGCCATGGGTTTGAATTAGGGGTTGCTACCCATCCACCTGATGATGAAAGCTGGGTCAGATATAATATCATTAATCTGCCTGCACTTACAAATGGTGATAAGCTTCCAATTATTTTCTTTGATGCATGTTTGACATCAAAAATTGATTACAATTTTTCTGAATTAAACATCAATCCCGAACCTGTCTCAATGATGCCTAATTCTCTCTTAACCATTAAAAATTTAGGTTCAATATTCAAAGATTTTAGATTATTGAAGTCATTAACCAAGATACAACCAATATCTGATATATTAGTTCCCTGTTTTGCCTGGCGTTTATTAACAAAGGAGAATGGAGGCGCTATTGCAACAATTGGTGCAACAAGAACTGCATTTGGTGGATTTGAGAGTGGTGCAGGAAAACTGTCTCTTGAATTCTTCTCGGCATACAAAGGCAGCGAAACCGTGGGTCAAATGATGTCGCAGGCTCAGATTGGATACATTGATGATGTGCCCCATGATGCATTTACCGTTGAAGAATTCATACTTCTTGGAGATCCAAGCTTGAAAATAGGAGGCTATGAGGGGGGAAATTGTTCCAAAGTTAATTTTTCTACCAGTTATAACATTCTACAGAGCATCAGACAAACTTTGGATGAACTACTTATTCAAGTCTTACAAAAATAAATGGAAATATAGGCTTAAAATTTAGCGATATTTCTTTTTTTCTTTTTTGACCAAATTCATTGTTTTAAATTTAGTTTTTAAACAAATATTGAAGTTTTATTTTTAAGTAATAATTACGCATTTAATTATTCATTACTAATACATATCGAGGATAGATTATACAAAATAAATATTTGTAAGAAAAATATAGATTAGCTTTTCAAAGCGTGTCAAGAATAATAGTTTAATCATAATTTTTCAATTAATTATGTAAGTATCTTTATCAATTTATAATAAGTATCTATATCAATTTTTTTAGGTTGAACTGCTACATCTAACGGTATAGTAACTAACCTTCCATCTTTTAAACTTACACAATGATCACTTAAACCATCTCTTAACACATTAACAGCATAGTTACCAAGACGAGCAGCCATAACCCTATCAACAGAAGTTGGATGCCCTCCTCTCTGGATATGGCCAAGCACTACCACACGAGTTTCTAAATTGGTTTTATCTGTTATTATATTTGCAATATCATGACCTTTTGCTTTCCCTTCGGCAACAATAATTATCCAACTTTCTTTCCCTTGTGAACTGCCAGTTTTAATTTCTTCGCACATGGTATCTATATCAAAATCTTTTTCTGGAATTAAAACTTCCTCACATCCACCTGCCAATGCTACATTAAGTGCAATATACCCGCATTCGCGGCCCATCACTTCTACAACAAAAATCCTCTCAAGACTAGTTGCAGTGTCTCTTATTTTATCAAGCGCATCTAAGGCTACATTGACTGCTGTATCAGCTCCAATAGTCAAATCCACACCACTTACATCATTATCAATCGTTGCAGGGATGCCAACAACAGGAATATTATATTTTGTTGCTAGAACATGAGCCCCTCTCATAGAACCATCACCACCTATAACAATGAGACCATCGATATTATTATCTTTGATATTTTGAACAGCCTTTTTCTGTTCAGATTCAATAAAAAATCTTTTTGAACGGGCGGTTTTAAGAATCGTCCCCCCGATATTGATTATTCCTGAAACAGATCGTCTATTTAATATGATAAATTGGTTATCTATTAAACCATTATATTCTCTTAGCACTCCCAATACTTCAAGTTTGAATTCATAGGCTGTACGCACTATCGAACGTATCGCCGCATTAACTCCTGCACAATCTCGTGTTAGAATCGCAATTTTTTTCATATTTAATAAAAGATATAATCCAATCCTATTTTTAAATTGCCTTATAATTTCACAAAAAAAAGAGTGATGATTATTTAGTTTATAAAAAAATTATTAAATTTCAATATAGATATTTTATAATAGAAATTATAGGAGAAAATAATAACGGTCGAAGCCAGAGCTCATGATGCGTACAAGAATGTTACTGGGTTTATCACATCGTATGTAGAATCATTATGCTCCTGAAGCTGGAAATATCATTAAACAGAAAGTCTGGGTGTGTAAGAAATTGTAACCTGTCCAACCATTCTTGGTCATGGAGCAGGAACTAATTTTTATATCATACAAACCATAATATTCGCCAATTAAAAATCTTCAACTTTTTCCTCTATGATAATTATTTCATGGAATAAAAAAGGGGAGATTGGTTTGTTGTAGTCAGTTAGTCTTTTGAGCTGGGAACCAATCAAATTTAATCCAGGGTAAGGCAATTTTTGCCAGTACGAAACTACCCCCAATTGGTTTCATAAGTGGAAACACCGGTTTACCCCAATAATTCCCAGACCATACGTCAGCGTTCCAGGCAGTATATGTGATAAAGTACGCATCGCTCTTGTCATTGTTAATAAAGTTATTTTTTGTAATAGTAGAAGAACGAGTACCAACGGTTCCAAATCCATAATCATTTTCTATAAAATTATTAAATTCAACCCTGTTTTCTATCCCAATATCAATGACCAGACCTTCTATGTTGCTATTGAAAAGATTTCCAGATATTGTGTTTTGATAACAATCATGAAGATAGACACCCCAATTACAATTCATAATAGTATTAGAAAGAATTGTATTATGATCGCATAAGACCAAACTAATACCACGTTGGGAAATATTTTTAATTACATTGCGTTCTATAGAATGGAAAGTTGTTTTCGGAACATCACGTTTTATCCAAATCCCTTGATAAGAATTTGATATGATATTGTCGGTGATACGAACTCCATTGACATCGGTTTCCACATAAATTCCTGCATCACGGCCATCTTGTCCGTAATTAGTTATTTCAAGTTGTGAGATTTCCACACTCGATGCATGGATCGATATACCTGTACCAGTCCCGTTACCTATAAGCATTGGACCGAAATCATCCAATTCAGCCGGAGGATCGTTCCAATAGCCAATTGTTAGCGAGTCTAGATGTGAAGGAATAAAAAGATGTTCATAGTAGGTTCCATTTGCTACAATAATTATATCATGCGATAAGGCATGGTCAATTGCATCTTGTACAAGCTTGTAGGGATATTGCTCCGACCCCATCCATGGTCCAGCAATATTGTCATCATTTACATGGATAGTATTTCTAAATGATAGGGATTCTGAAGCGTTTATACCTGTAGACATGGCATACAAGGATATCAACAGCATTACAATTATTAGGCTCATAAGTCTTTTCATTTTTATTTTCCTCCTTCCAAAAAAATGTAGGGTCATAATCTCCGAGAGAGTATTTAAATTTTATTGTACTTTATAACATATAAACAATTTTTACCAAAATATTTATATAATATTATTTACAAATATTAATATGCTTAGAGAGAACGGACGACGATAGCAATATCTATCGAAAGCTCTAACTGAAGAATATCGGTGGATACTTAGTATTCATCGAAAAACCTTCCTCTAGGCACAAATAATTTTTGAAATATTTTTTCAAAAGCTCTCATTTTAATTCCTTTACACCAAAAATGCCTGTTTTTATTGGCATCACCAAAAAAACGAATTGGACATAAAAACATAAATTAGTATAAATTTATTTTATTGCTATTTAATAGATATTTAATTAAAATATTAATAAACATAAAAATAAAGAATATTTAAATTTTTATAAATAAAAACGATAATTTTAAATAAATTTTTTAGTTTCACGAAAACAGAGAATAACTTATATTTTTGGAGGAAAAAAATGAGAAAAAAATATATAATTATGGTGACAACAGCGCTGTTGTTACAATCTTTGTTTGTATCAATGGCGTACGCAAGTCCGGACTACGACATGCTAATTATAACCCCTGAAGAATTCGCTGATGAACTTGAACCTTTAAAACAATTTAAGGATGCAACTAGTAGACCATCGGTAATAGTTACCCTTGAAGACATATATTCAGACTACACTGGTGCAGACCAAGCAGAAAAAATCAAAAAATGCATCGCTGATTATGAGGACACACATAACATAAAATACGTTTTGTTAGTAGGAGATGTGGATAAACTTCCTATGAGGTACTTTTACCTTAAAAGAGAGGTAACGGATGAGGTAAGATGGCTTCAATATTATCTTACAGACCACTATTATGCTGATTTGTACGATAGTAGTGGAGACTTCTGCAGCTGGGATGCTGATGGAGATGGTATCTTTGGTGAGATCATCGATGATGACGATGATGGTGACTACTCCAATACTGATGGGATTGATTATGACTTTGATGTGGTTGTAGGTAGAATACCGGTTGATTCTGAAGACGAAGTGGAAATTTATGTTGACAAGGTAATAGATTATGAGACCGAGGTGGTCTTTGATTCCTGGTTTAAAAATATCTTGCTTGTGACAGGTACAGGCGACTGGGTTTATCCAGAGCTGCCTACCACTTATGATGAGGATCAAAACGATCTAATAGATACCGAGATGTCAACTATTGGTTTTAGTTCAGTTAAGCTTTATCATTCAAATACCCCAGGCGACCCTGATTATCCCAATCCAACAAACATAAACAATAATCTCAATTCTGGAATGGGTTTTATGAATGTAATTAGCCATGGATGCGAGACCAGTTGGGGGGTCTATGATGTTACCACTGACATGTCTGGATTGACCAACCAGGATAGACTAACGGTTGTGTACAGTTTTGGTTGCAGTACCGGCAAAATTGGACCTATAGCTGCGGCAAACCCATATATCGACGTAGACGGCATCTATAGGGATTACGGTACTGATTACGATTCAAGTTATTACCCTCATCCAAAAAGTACGTGGATTGAGCCTGCTGTGCCAGATGCCCTACAGGATTCAACAACAGACGTTCACGGCATGCCTGAGTACTGGAACTTTGACTCAAATACCGGTGCGGTGGCCTTTGTAGGCTCAACAGCTGAGACCAGCGGGGTCATGGGCTCGCCAGTTATGCAATATTTTTATCAGTCCTTTGCCTCTGATGGATACAGAGTACTAGGCGATGTTTGGAACTCAGTGTGTGACAAGGTTCTTTCTGGAGGACATTCCATTGGAAGTGATTGGGATCATGCTCGCAGATGGTTGTACATAAACGTGTTTGGGGACCCAACCCTTGCTCTAGGCGGGCTGTCGGATAAACCCCCTGAGACCTCATTGTCAATCGGTAGTCCAATCCATATCGATGGTGCTACAACTTATGTAACAGGTACTACACCTTTCACCTTAACAGCAACAGATGATTTTGGAATAGACACAACCTATTACTTGTATTATCCTCTATCCTCGCCACATTCTACTTGGTCAACAGGTACATCATTTACCATGAGTGGGGGTGATGGGCTGTACATAATATGGTATTATAGCCTTGATACCGGTGGTAATATAGATTATCCATTGGGCTCAAAATTAGTAATGCTGGACAACTCGGCTCCAACAACCACACTTTCGATCGGATTACCCATGTATGCCTCAGGTGCAGATACATACATCAATTCAGATACGTACATAACATTGTCTCCAACAGATACATCCTCTGGAGTTGATTATTCTGAATATAGCATAAATGGTGGTGGTTGGATAACATACGGGACCCCATTTAGGATATATGGAGCGGATGGCTTGTACACAATCTCTTATCGAAGCGTGGACAATCTTGGCAATGTTGAGACAACACAGGAGCAAGATGTAATACTTGATAATACTGCCCCTGAGATTACATTGACAATAGGCAGCCCTCAGTATGGCACAACCCCGCTTTGGGTTACTTCTGGTACTCCATTTACTATCTCATTGACAGACTCCGGTTCAGGGGTAGATTACAGCCAATACTCTTTGGATGGAGATCCCAATATTACTTATGCAATTCCGTTTACAATACCTGGAGATGAAAATGACAATGCAAGGAATGTTGACATTGGCATTCAAGCATTTGACATGCTAGGAAACATGAACTCCGACAGTAAATCGGTTATTTTAGACAACAAGCCACCAGCCTCAATGTTGTCCATTGGAGAGCCCAATTATTATGATTATGAAACTGTATACATAACATCTGCAACAGAGCTTTCGTTTGACCCAATGGATTGGGAGGATTATGGTGGCGGAGTTGGTGTTGATTTTACCACCTATAGAATAGATGGAGGAACGTGGGAAGATTATACCATTCCCTTTGTTATTACTGGCAGTGATGGTATACACACATTGGAATATTACAGCGTGGATTATCTTGGAAATACTGAAGTAACAGAACCCTATGAGTTTTTCATTGACAACACGCCCCCTGAGGTTAATGTTGAACAGCCTTTAGATGGAGACTATGTGTATGGATCTATTACTATTGAAATAAGTGCAACAGACGAAGGTTCAGGTGTAAATAATGTTGAATACAGTCTTGATGACGGAGCAACATGGTTACCAGCAGTGTATGATTCTGTTACCGGCAGATGGTTGGGAACATGGGATACAACTATCTTTTCAGAAGGTTCACATACCATCCTTGCAAGAGCTGGAGATAATGTAGAAAACGTTGGCTATGATGAAACACCGCCAACTGTAAACATAATATATTTGGATTATGAGACAAGTTTTTCAGACAGCAACTGGAATGCAATAGAAGATTTCAATGTAAATTTCAATGAGCAGAAACCAGGCATTTACAAAATTAGCACAAACCCGGGAACAATGTACGAGATAATAACAATAACAAATACAGGAACACTCGTCACCCTTCCGGAAGTAATACTTGATGTGATGGTACCTATAGAAGCTGATTTCTTGGGGTCTGGAGAGGAAGCGTTTGAATTCCAGGGTGCAAAATCAGTGCATGTCTATCTCAACGAAGAAGATGTCACACCGCTTGGAAAATGGTTACCTGATTTGAGCTATGTGGATGTAATGCAAGCTCTAGCACCAGGTGATACAATAGAGATTTACTTGCATTATGAGTACTCTTTCAAAGGGGAAAAATACACCGACCCGGATGTTTCAAGCTGGCTTGGTGAAGACTACACCTTTGAAACCGATATCCTAAGTGCCTTTGGTCCAACTTGGAGTGACTATTTATCCGCTATTCCAGTGATCAATGAACTATAGTAAACAATGAATTAAGATTTGTACATTGGCGCAAATAAATCAATTAGTTCCAATGTACAAATTTTCTATTTTTATCAATAAGTGCAGCGTGCGTTTAGGGCTTATACATCTAGATATAATGTAACAGAGCATCTACGCAGTTGCCTCCCGTTATTTAATATCTAAAGTTTCTATTTCTGTGATTTTGATACTTAAATTAACTTACTAATGAATAAAAAATAGTCAAAAATAATTAATATACTGCTACTTTGAATATTTTGCTTATTTAGAGAAAAATGCTTTTCGGCTGGGTCATAGGCAATTAAAATTCTTATAAAAAAGAAAATGAGTAAGATTTCATTTTTTTTGAACATGTTAGAGCCTGGGAGTCCGATTCTTTGAATACCACCAAAGACTCACACAGCTCAGTATGCTACCTGCAACAAAAAAACCAACGGTCAGATAGAGAAACGGTGACGGAGCAGATGGCGGAGGACTTGACAATAACGGCCCTGTTTCAGGTTCAGGCATCTGCTGCTTAATGAAATTGAACAAGGCAACAATCCCAAAGAACAATAGAAACAGGGTTGAACTGAACATCACCACGATATGGGTGTTTTCAGGATGAAGCAGACTTTCGCCCTTCCAGGACAATTTATAGTACACCCATTTGTGCCCCTCCCGCTCAATTCGTTTGATGAATCCTGCCTCTGTGAGTTTGTTTAGATGTTCGTGTAGGGTAACTTTATGGAGATTAGTAGATTGACATATATCCGTTAGACTCATTTTTTTTCCATCCAACGTCCGCAAGATATCTAATCTCGTTTCTGAGGCAAGCGCCTTGAATGATTGAATATCTAAACTTACCTTTGTCATGTTCGTGTCTCAAATTATAATTTATCTGTTGAGTATATAAAAAACATCTGTTTTTGTAAGGCATTTTACTTACATTTTCACGCGATATATAAACTTGGAGGGGCTTAACCAGTATTAAGGTGTGTAAAAATGAATAAAATCAAAAAAAATTGTTTGTTTGCGTTGGTAGGCCTTTCTGTGTTGATGATGACGGCAGTATCCGTCAGCGCAAGTGATGAGGATGAACCTGGCGTGTTGGAGAGAGACGAGTTTGATCTAGATGACTATGATTGGAACCAGACCGATGACTCTAATTCAACAGGTGACGAGCCGAATTTGATTTCCCCCAGCCCTGACGAAGATTTGGGATCATTAATAGCTGCTCCAGAAAGTGAACTTGAAAACGAAGAAGAATCCTCTGGGGACAACAGCCTCAATACGGTTCTTATCTTTGCAGTAGGTATAACTGGTGTTGTTGGCGTCGCTGGCTTGATAATCTATAAAAAGAAGAATTAATCCTCCCCTTTTTCTTCTATGATGGTCCCGTCATAGAAGAAAATCTATTTTTTAATCTAATCAATTACTTAGGTTGTTTTTTAAACATGGAGAAATATCTTTAATTAACAAGGAGGGCAAACCAACATCTAATTTCATTCAGTTTTGGAAGATATTCTAACTGTTATAAGCATGTACCCATAAAGTTAGAGTTCTTTAGGCAGTAGTTTCTATTGAATTTTATCTTAGTTTTAAAACTAGATTATTTCAAATAATATTCTGTGAAGAGTGTTACAATTAGATGCAGTTAAATTTAAATCTTAATATAATATTACAATACTCAAAAGATTTGGGAGGAATAAGTATGAAAAATAAAATATTAGTAATTTTAGTATGTATAATCATGATTGTAACTGCAGTATCAGTTACAGGTAAAAAAGATATTATTAAAAAAGAAACAGAAGAAATCATATGGACAAGTTCCATGGAACCCTTGGATATTAATGTAAATAATCCGGATAACCCCTACATTGGATTAGAAGACTGGCTTCATTTTGACAATGGGGAAAATGATTTAGCATTAGGGCTTACCAATGGGGGAACTTTTGAATGGGCTGCACGATTTACACCAGCTGAACTCTTCAATTTTAGCGGTGATCAAATTTCTACAGTGAAATACCACCACGATTGGACGGGTGAGCCCTTTGATATGGATGGTAAGGTTAAGATATACGAAGAAGGGACCTTGAGTGAACCAGGTGATTTAATCACATCAGAAGAATTCACTGCGTATGAGAGTGATTGGACAATCATTGAACTATCGTACCCGGTTTTAATCGAGGGTGACAAGGATATTTGGGTGTCTATAGAAGGAACTCATTCACCTGGCGAATTCCCAGCAGGAATGGACCCTGGACCAGCTGTTGATGGAAAAGGTGACTGGATATATTTTGAGGAGTACGGATGGCAGGAGCTACAGGATCTTGGTTATGATAGGAATTTCAACATCTGGGCGGGAATATCACCGACCCCAGAAATCGGACCAATTCCAATACTTGATTTAGAAAACATAAAAGGGGGATTGCTGGGCATCTCCGTTGTGTTAAGAA
>Ga0272442_10004401_pt1 | contig 19286 bp, 17 predicted proteins | sample SSMForm2O_FD_200262 | JGI IMG/M metagenome (GOLD analysis project Ga0272442, IMG submission 200262) | Marine sediment archaeal communities from Little Sippewissett salt marsh, Falmouth, MA, United States - SSM-Form-2O | ecosystem: Environmental > Aquatic > Marine > Wetlands > Sediment ... | reverse complement strand
TTTCCTCCGGCAGGACGTCGTCCTGCGTGAAGCGCGCCTCGAGGACCTGAATGCATTCGCGCTTCGCGGCGAACTCGGCGAAGAAGGCCTCGATCTCGTCCGGTACGTCGGCGGCAGCCAAGGCCGCCAGCAAGAGCAGGCCGGTCATGGGACGGTCTCCGTGGGCTTCTCGTCCGTTTCGTCCGCCGCGGGCGGCGCCTCGTCGGTCTCGTTCCCCGGTAGAGCGGCACGGTGCTGCTCGGCGCCAGGCGTCTCGTCGGTCAGCGAGGCCGGCGCGGCCCGCTCCGCAGCCACCGGATTATCGCTATCCGGGGACGCTGCGTCTCTGAAGCCGAAGAAGACTGCGTTGCCCACGGCCTCTTCGGCCGAATCGAGCCCGTCGAGGAGGGCCTTGTGGGCCTTGAGGATGCCCAGAATCTCCGAGCGCAGGCGGTTGCGTTGTTCCTGCAACTGCGCGATCTCCTGGCCAAGCGCCACGGGGAGCCTGGCGGCGTTGGACTCGACGCGCTCGCGCTCGACCCGGGCCGCGGCGATGAGCGTGTCGGCCTCGCGCTTGGCGGAGTCGATCAGGTTCTCGCCGAATTTCTGCGACGTGACCAGGGCGTTTCGGAGCGTCTCCTCCATGTGTCGGTGCTCTTGGATCTGGGCCTTGTATTCCTCCTGCGCGGCCTTGAGTGCCTTCAGTTGCCGGATAAGGGGCTCGAGGGCGTCCGCGATCCGCTCGAGAAAGGCGTCCACCTCGAGCCGCTGGTAGCCTCCGAACAGCGCCCGCCGGAACTCCTTGTCATACAGATCGCTGGGTGTCAGCACGGTTTCTTCGCCCAGCACTTCGGACACGACCCGGTCTTTTCTCATGAGCAGTGCTCCAAAGCAAACGAATTCCCGGCCCCTTTGTTCATTGCCCCAACTCTTTGGCCCGGGCTACGGCCGCGTCGATCCCCGAGGCGATCAGGCGTTCGAAGCCGCCCGCACGAAACGCCTCGAGCGCCGCAGCGGTCGTGCCACCCTTGGACGTGACCCGCTCGCGCAGCACGGACGGCGCTTCGCCGGACTCGAGCATCAGGCGCCCGGCGCCCAGCACGGTCTGTGCGGCGAGCCGCGTGGCCTGATCGGCGTCCAGGCCGTGGGCCGTTGCCGCCTGAACCAGGCATTCCACCATATAGAAGAAATAGGCCGGGCCGCTGCCGCTCAAGGCGGTTACCGCGTCGATCAGGGCCTCGGGCATGGTCTCGGCAATACCGATGGACTCGAAAATGGTGCGGGCCGTCGCGGCGTCGTCCTTGGTGCAGTTGCCGCTGACGGCGATGCCCGCGGCCCCGGTATTGACCAAGGCGGGTGTGTTCGGCATGACGCGGACCACGCGCGCGTCCGCGCCGAGTCGTTCCTGGATGTAGCCGCTCGATATGCCGGCCGCGATGGTCACGATCAGCGTGTTCGGGCTGAAGCCCGGCTTCATCTGTTCGAGGGCGTCGGCCATGCTCTGAGGCTTCACGGCGAGGACCACGGTGTTGCAGGCCCGGGCGAGGTCCTGCGGGGATGATGCCACGGCCACGCCCAAGTCGGCGGCGGCCGCGCGTTTGTCTTCCAGCACGTCATAGACAAGGGCGCGGTCGGCCGTAATCGTGCGCGTGCCGATGAGGCCGCGTAGAATCGCGCCACCCATATTGCCAAATCCGAGAAATCCTACGGTTCCGCTCAGTGCCATTGCCTAGGGCCCTCCATATTCTCCGTAGTCGTGTCGTCTTCAGTGCAATTCAGGTCATAGGTCATCGGGACTTCGTCGCAGTCGGGGAACAGCGGGCAGCGCACGCAGTCGTTGTACACCTTGTGCGGCAGGGCGTGCTTGGCGACCTCGACGAAGCCGCGTTTGGCGAAGAACTCCGGTATACGCGTGAGCGTGTAGATGCGCGGAATGCCCAGGTGGCGGGCGTCATCGACGCAGGCCCGAAGCAGTCCGAGGCCAATGCCGCGCCCGCGCAAGTCGGGACGGACCATGAGCGAACGCACCTCGGCGAGGTCGGCCATGTCGATGTGAAGCGCGCCGCAGCCGCCGAGCCCCTCGCCGTCGGCGTAGACAAAGAAATCTCGAGCGAACTCGTATAGCTCCATCAGCGGGCGCGCAAGCAGCGCGCCGTCCTGTGCCCCTTGGTCGAGAAGCCTCTTGACCTCGGTTACTTCGGTCAGCTTCGCTTTGCGGATCGTTTCCATATCTTTCCCTGCCTAATCACGGCCCAGGCCAGCATCTTGCACGGCCGCGCGTAGTGTAGCACAACCGGCACGAGGCGCCGCAGCCCCTGCGAATCCAACCGCCCTGCCTCCCGCAAACAAGGCACAGCGGCGCTGTACGCCGCGCCCCCTTGCCGCCCCGTCGCGCTCTTGTGGTAGTATGGGGCGGATTTCCAGGCCCTATCAACAGCCGGACACGGATGATCGTTTCCCGAGGCATGGAGCAAGACATGGCACGAATTTCCCCTGCGTGGTGCGCTGTCCTGATAGCGTGCCTGGCGGCTTTGATCGTGGGCGTGGGTTGCACCAAGCAACCAGCGACCTCCCCGGCCGGGCCGGCGCCTTCCGAGGCAAGCGTTCCCGAAGCCCGGGGGGCCGGTCCCGCGGTGGACGGCGACTGGCTGCTGTCGCGCCTGTCCAACGAACCGGCCCATCTCAATCCGCTGACGTACTCTGACGCCTATGCCGCGGCCTTGGTCGACCTGATGTTCGACTCGATGCTCGATCGTGACAACGAGACGCTCGAGATTATTCCGAAGCTGGCGGAGAAGTGGGAGGTATCCGAGGATCACCTCGAGTACACATTCCTGCTGCGCAAGGATGCCGTGTTCTCGGACGGTACGCCCCTGACCGCCCACGACGTGAAGTTCACCTTTGACAAGCTGATGGATCCGGCGACGGACGCCGCCCGCCTGCGCAACTATTACCAAGACATCACGAGTTGCGAGGTCGTGGACGACCACACCGTGCGCTTCACCTGCGCCAGGCCCTATTTCAAGCACCTGACCATGCTCGGCGGACTGAGCGTCATCCCGCGCCATATCTACGGCGAAGGCGATTTCAATACGCATACGCGGAACCGCGAACCGCTTGGCTCAGGCCCATACGTCTTCGAGAGCTGGGAGACGGGCCTCCAAATCACGCTGGCCCGAAACAAACGGTACTGGGGCGACAAGCCCCACGTCCTCAAGCGAGTGTATACCATTATCACCAACGCCAACGCCGCCTTCCAGGTGCTGGAACGCCAAGAGTTGGACACCATGGCCCTCACGCCGGAGCAATGGGTCAACCAGGCGGCGGGGGCGGAATTCGAGGCCAAGTTCAACAAGTTTCAGTACTACACGGCCTTTTACAACTACGTCGGCTGGAACCAGCGACTGCCCCAGTTCGAAGACAAACGGGTCCGGCGCGCCCTGACTATGCTGCTGGACCGCAAGACAATCCTCGAGACCATCTTTTACGGATTGGGCGAGGTCGTGACGGGCAACTTTTTCATGCCCCCGAGTATGATTCCACGGTCACGCCCTGGCCCTTTGACCCGGCCCAGGCGAAGCGGCTGCTCGACGAGGCGGGCTGGGGGGACGGCGACGGCGACGGCATTCGCGATAAGGCCGGCGAGGCGTTCCAGTTCGAGCTCCTCATCCGTGCCGCGTCGCCCGAGCACGAGGCCATCGCCACGGTCTTCCAGGAGGAGCTCAAACGCGCCGGCATCGGCATGACGATTCGTCCCCTCGAGTGGGCCACGTTCCTCGAGAGCGTGGACAGCCGCAACTACGACGCCGTCATTCTCGGATGGTCCGGCCCAATCATCGAGGGCGACCCCTACCAGGTGTGGCATTCGTCGCAGGCCGAGAAGGGCTCGAACTTTGTCGGCTTCCGCGACCAAGAGGCCGACCGTATCATGGAAAAGGCCCGCCTCGAGTTCGACCAGGAGAAGCGCAACGAACTCTACCACCGCTTCCACGCCATTCTGCACGAGGAGCAGCCATACACCTTCCTGTTCTGCACCGCCAGCTTGCAGACCGTCGACAAACGGTTCGGCGGCATCCGGCTCTATCGCGGCGGGCTCGACTCCCGCGAATGGTGGGTGCCGGCCGATTTGCAGCGCTATCCTTAGCCAGCGTCGTATGCATGGCCATGGCTGAGGCACCGGGGAGCTATGAGAGCGTATCTGATTCGACGGCTCTTGCTGGTCATCCCTACCTTTGTCGGGATCAGCCTCATCACGTTTCTGGTCGTGCAACTCGCGCCGGGCAGCCCGATCTACTTCAAGCTGCGCCAGGCCGAGGCCGGGCTCGCCTCTGACAGCGAGTCCGAGCAGATCATCGAACAGACCAAGAAGCTCTATGGGCTCGATAAGCCCATCCATGTGCGCTACGCCCTGTGGCTTACGAAGCTGTTCCGGCTCGATTTCGGCAATTCCTACAAAGACCAGCAACCGGTCCGGGACAAGATCCTCAAGACCATCCCGGTCACGCTGCAGATCAACATCATCGCGATATTCCTGATCTATCTGCTCGCGGTGCCCATCGGCGTCTATTCCTCGACCCACCAAGGCTCGCCCAGCGACAAGGCGACGACCGTCGTCCTCTTCATCCTGTATAGCCTGCCGAGCTTCTGGGTGGCCATGCTCCTCATCATGTTCCTCGGCAATGACCGCTATCTGAACTGGTTCCCGATCCACGGGCTCAGTTCGTTCGGGGCAAGCGCGTGGCCCTGGCGCCAGTGGCTGGTCGACCGGCTCTGGCACCTGGTGCTGCCGGTCGTCTGCCTGACCTACGGCGGCCTGGCCGGCCTGTCGCGTTACGCCCGCACCGGCATGCTCGAGGTCATCCGCCAAGACTACATCCGCACGGCCCGCGCCTACGGCTTCTCGGAGAAGGTCGTCGTATTCAAGTACGCCATGCGCAACTCGCTCATCCCCATCATCACGCTGCTGGCTACGCTCCTGCCGGGCCTCATCGGCGGCAGCGTCATTATCGAGACCATCTTCTCGATACCGGGCATGGGCCGCCTCGGATTCGAGGCCGTCCTGTCGCGCGACTATCCGTTGATCATGGGCGTACTGTCCATCTCGGCCCTGCTGACGCTGCTGGGCCTCATCCTGTCTGACATCCTGTACGCGGTGGTGGATCCAAGGATCAAGTTCAAGTGACAACGCCACACAAGAAGCAGGGCTACTGGCGCATTGTGGGCCGGCAATTCCGGAAGAACCGGCTGGCCGTGCTCGGCCTGATGGTTGTCGTCCTCCTGTTTCTCGTGGCCCTCGCCGCCCCCTTGCTCGCCAACGAGCGCCCCCTCTTCCTGGTCATGGACGGCGCCACCTATTGGCTCCCGGCCGTCATCGACTATCCGAGTCTACGCGACGTCGACTTCCGCGATTGGGAACCGGGCGAAGGCGACTTTGCGCTGTTCGCGTTGACGCCGCATTCGCCCGAACGCTCGAGCTTGCGCGAGCGGATACAGGGCCCCTCGCGCGCCCACTGGCTGGGCACGGACGACCGCGGCCGCGACATACTCAGCCGCATGATCTGGGGCACGCGCGTGTCTATGCGCGTCGGCTTCATCGCCGTCGGCATCGCGGTAGCCATCGGCCTCGTGGTCGGCGCCGTGGCCGGCTACTACGGAGGCACCGTGGACATGATCGCGCAACGCCTCATCGAGATCATGATGTGTTTCCCCACCTTCTTCCTCATCTTGTCCCTGCTGGCCTTTCTCCCGCCGAGCATCTACAACATCATGGTCGTCATCGGCCTGACCGGCTGGACGGGCGTGGCGCGGCTCGTGCGCGGCGAGTTCTTGCGTCTCCGCGAGAGCGACTTCGCCACCGCCGCACGCGCCACCGGGCTGCGCGACGCCCGCGTCATGTTCCGCCACCTACTCCCGAACGCGCTTGCGCCCGTCTGGGTCAGTGCAACCTTCGGCGTCGCCGGCGCCATCCTGACCGAGTCGGCGCTGAGTTTCCTCGGCTTCGGCGTGCCCCCGCCGACCGCCAGTTGGGGCGAGCTCCTGTCGCAATCGCAGCGCTTCGTCGACCGCGCCTGGTGGCTCGTGCTGTTCCCCGGCGGCGCCATCTTCATCACCGTCACCGCCTTCAACCTCGTCGGCCAGGGCATGCGCGACGCCATGGATCCGAGATTGAGACAATGAAGACGACCAGACAAGGATGCACAGGATGCACACGATGGGAGAGAAGAAGATGGGGCTGCTCTACGAAGATCTAACGGCGAAGATCCTGAAAGGGTGTTTCGAGGTGAGCAACGAACTCGGACATGGATTCGTCGAATCCGTGTACGAGAAGGCCCTGGTCATAGCCTTGCGCCAGAAAGGCCTCTCCTGTGAAAGGCAGGTCCCGTTGCGCGTCCTCTTCCGTGGCGAGGTGGTGGGTGATTTCGCCGCGGACGTCCTTGTCGGTGACAAAATCATCATCGAGCTCAAGGCCGTCAAGGACTTGACGGAGGAACACGAGTCGCAAGTCATCAACTACTTGAAGGCAACGGGCAAAGAGGTCGGGCTCCTCGTCAACTTCGGCAGGGCCAGAATCCAATACAAGAGGTTTCACGGCGGTGCGGCATACACGGGCACAAAACGCGTCTAGCTCTCGAGCCATTGCACGCTCCAGTCCTGCTCTTTCATCCTGTGCATCCTGTGCATCCTTGTCATCTCTCTTGTTCATTCCCCGGGAAGCGCAACAATGGCCCCTATTCTGAGTGTTCGCAATCTGAGGACGCATTTCTTCGTCGACGGCGGCACGGCGTTGGCGGTGGACGGCGTGTCGTTCGACGTGGCCGCGGGCGAGACGCTGGCCCTGGTCGGCGAGAGCGGGTGCGGCAAGAGCGTGACGGCCTTGTCCATCCTGCGGCTGGTGCCGGACCCGCCAGGTCGGATTGTCGAGGGTGAGATCATCCTGAACGGGCGGAGCATCCTCGGGCTGTCCGAGAGCGCGATGCGCCGCCTTCGCGGAAACGCGGTGTCGATGATCTTCCAGGAACCGATGACGGCGCTCAATCCCGTGTTCCGCGTGGGCAACCAGATCGCCGCCATCCTCCGCCTGCACGAGGGCCTGTCCTTCGAAGACGCCCGCGCGCGCGCCGTCGAGTTGTTGGACAAGGTCGGCATCCCGTCGCCCGAGGAGCGGATCGACGACTATCCGCACCAGATGTCGGGCGGCATGCGGCAGCGCGCCATGATCGCCATGGCGCTCGCCTGCAATCCCTCGCTCCTGATCGCGGACGAGCCGACCACCGCACTCGACGTGACCATCCAGGCCCAGATCCTCGACCTACTCAAGCAGCTCCAGGCCGAGAACGACATGGCCGTCCTGCTCATCACCCACGACCTCGGCATTGTGGCTGAGACCGCCGACCGCGTCGCCATCATGTACGCGGGCCAACTCGTCGAGCAGGCCCCGGTAGGCCGGCTGTTCAAGGCGCCGAAGCATCCTTACACCCAGGGCCTGTTCGCGTCCCTGCCCAAACTCCGCGAGGCCCGCGAGCGCCTCGAGACCATCGCCGGCCAGGTGCCCGCGGCCACCGCCTTCCCGCCGGGCTGCCGGTTCCATCCGCGCTGCCCGCGCTGCATGGACGTGTGCAAGCGGATTGCGCCGCGCATGAAAGAGGTCGCGCCGGACCACACCGTGGCCTGCTGGCTGTACGACCGCGAGGAGGAATCGTCATGAGCGCGCCCGGAGGCAACGGCGCCCTGCTGGAGGTCTTGGATCTCGTCAAGCATTTCCCCGTGAAGAAGGGTGTATTCGCGCGGACCGCCGGCGCCGTCCGGGCCGTCGACGGCGTCTCGTTCTCGATTTCGCGCGGCAAGACCCTCAGCCTGGTCGGGGAAAGCGGTAGCGGAAAGACCACGGCCGGGCGGTCCATCCTGCGCCTCATCGAGCCCACCTCGGGCACGATCCATTTCGACGGAATCGACGTGACGGCGCTGGATCGACGCGAATTGCGCGGGCTGCGCAAGCGCATGCAGCTCATCTTCCAGGATCCTTACGGCTCCCTCAATCCGCGCATGACGGTCCGCTCAGTGCTGGCCGAGGCGCTGGCCGCGCACGAGGTCGTGCCCAAAGCCGCACGCCGCGACCGGGTGTTCAAGCTGCTGGGCCTGGTGGGTCTCCCCCCGGAAACGGCCGACCGCTATCCACACGAGTTCAGCGGGGGGCAGCGCCAGCGCATTGGCATCGCACGCGCCCTCGCCGTCGAGCCGGACCTCATCGTCGCCGACGAGCCGGTGTCCGCGCTCGATGTGTCGATTCAGGCCCAGATCCTCAATCTCATGAAGGATCTCCAGCAAGAACTGGGCCTGACCTACCTGTTCATCGGCCACAACCTCGGCGTGGTCCGCCACATCTCGGACTTGGTGGCCGTGATGTACCTCGGCCGCATCGTCGAGATAGGCCCGGCCGCCGCTATCTTCGACGCGCCGGTTCATCCGTACACCAAGGCCCTGCTCGCCGCGGTGCCCGTGCCGGCCCCGGACGCCACGCACGAGCGGTCCATCCTAGGCGGCGACGTGCCCAGCCCCATCAATCCGCCGCCCGGTTGCCATTTCCACACGCGGTGCCCGGACTGCGAAGCGGCGTGCCGGACGCAGGACACGCGGCTCGTACAGGTTGCACCTGGGCACGCCGCGGCGTGTCATGTGCACGCCAGGCCCGGCGAGTAGGCTTTTCGGCGAGAACGCGGGGGCGACTGGAGAGGGAGACGAAGAGGGGAGGGGTTATCCGTCGTGGCGGTATCCGGCGCCGTGGACGGTACGGATGATGGTGGGTTTTTTGGGATCGCGTTCGATGCGTTTGCGCAGTTGCGAGATGTGCTGGTCGAGCGTGCGGCTGTTGGGCATGTAGTCCTGCCCCCAACAGGCGTCGAAAATGGTGTTGCGGTCGAGGACCTCGCCATGGTGCTTGTGGAACAGCTCGAGGATCGCGACGTCGCGCAGGCTGAGGTCGATGACTGTGTCGCCGCGTCGGGCGCGGAGCTCCGCGGGAAAGACCTCGATATCTTCGAGCCGGAATGAGGCGGGCCGCGTCCCGGCGGCTCGGGAGGCGAAGCACCGGCGCGTGACGGCCCGAATCCGCGCGATCACCTCGCGCACGCCGAACGGCTTCATGATGAAGTCGTCGGCGCCGAGTTCGAGCCCGACGACGCGGTCGATCTCCTCCGACTTCGCGCTGATGAAGATGACGGGGACCGCCGGGTCGTCGCGGCGGATCTGGCGGCAGACCTCGTATCCGTCCACGCCCGGCATCATGATGTCCAGGCACACGAAGTCCGGTTTCTCGCGGGCGAAGGCCTCGAGGGCCTCGGCGCCGTCGCTGGCGGCCACGGTGCGGTAGCCCTCGCCCTCGAGCACTTCGGCCAGGCCGTTGCGGATGTGGTCGTCGTCTTCGGCAATGAGCACTTTCATGCTGGCTCCCCTGGGTCGGCCTGCGGCGCGCGGAAGACCAGCCTGAAACACGCGCCGCGGTCGGCCGGTTCCAGCGTGAGGTCGCCGCCGTGCAGTTGAGCGAGGTCGCGGGCGATGGCGAGGCCGATGCCGGTGCCGGCGACGCCGTCGGTCAGCTTGTTGCTCACGCGGTAGAACGGCTGGAAGATGCGGTCGCGGTCGGCGGGCGGCACGCCGGGGCCGTCATCGGCGACCGTGACCGAGACGCGGTCGCCGTCTTGGGTCGTGACGACGTCGACCCGGCTTGCGGAGGCGGCGTACTTCTCGACGTTGTTGAGCAGGTTGCCGACGATCTGCTCGAGGGCATCGCGGTCGAACTCGGCGTCACGGCCCGCGTGGGCCTCGAACCGCAGCTCGATTCCTTTGGCGTGGAGCGGGACCTCGAAATGGTCGAGGACCTGGCGGACCACCTCGTCGACGTTGCCCCTGGCGGGATGGAGTTTGAGGGCGCTGCGGTGCTTGCGGCTGAAGGTCAGCACGTTGCCGATGAGGCGGCTGAGCCGCTGGCTCTCCGAGACGATGACCTCGAGGCGACGGCGGGGCGTGTCGTCGGCCTCGTCCAGGTCCCGGTCGAGCATCTCGGCGTACATGCGGATGTTGGTCAGGGGCGTCTTGAGCTCGTGGGAGACCTGGTTGACGAAGCTGATGCGCTGGGAGGCCTCGCGCAGGTCGCGCGCGCTCTCGCGGTAGTAGTAGACGGCCAAGGCGATGACCGTGGCCCCCAGCAGCGCCAGGCCCGACAACACGTTGAACCACGCGCTACGTCCAAGGCCCCCGGCGGCCAGCGCGTCCGGGCCGTAGCACTCGAGCCGCCACGCGCTGAGCGGCGGACTCAACGCGATGCCGGCCTGGGCCGTCTCGTCGTCGCCCGGCTCGTAGCCGCCCCACTGGTAGATGACGCCGCCCCCGGAGTCGCGCAACACGAAACGCGCGTCGGCCGTCGTGGGGTCATAGGGGTCCGTGTCCGGCAGCGCGCCCACGACGTCGGCCTTCAGGCGGACCTCGTTCAACTCCGCGCCCACGACCTGGCCCGACACGTCCCGCCACCAGAAGATGAGATGGACGTCGTCGCCCCAGTACCACGCATACCAGCCTTTGGCCGACGTTGCCGGCGGCGCCGGACGCTGGCTCATCGCTTGGGCCGGGGTGGGCGCAGTCTCCTCGGCCACGTTCGGGATCTCGCGGTTGGCCCAGATGCGTTTCGTGCGTTCGAGGAAGGCCCGCTCATGCTCAGTTAACGAGCCAGGGGGGAAAGTGAGCGACTCGCCGTCGGCTTTGCGCACCAAGGCCTGCTGTACGGCCTCCGGTGAGCCTGGATAGTCCAGAGATCCATCGCTCCGGAGAATGAAGTACTGCCGCACCACGCCGGATTTGCGGCCGAGTTCGCGCAGTCTCTCGAGGGGGTACGACGACGGCGCCGGTTGGGACAGCAGATCACGCTCGCGTTGCGTGAGCACCTCGGCAATGTCGGCGTCGACGTAGCGCAGCTTGGCCACCACGAGATCGCGGAGCCGGTGGCCCATGATCTCGCGTTCGTTGCGTGCGACGCGCACCCCGAGCCATCCCAGGATGACCAGGGGCAACAGCACGATGAGCACCAATATGATGAGAAGCTTCGATTTCAAAGAGACGCGTCCTCGGCTAATCTCCGCCGGGCCATTAGGGCTGTCATTCTACATGACGGCGCCCCATACTCAGTGCCGCATGTAGACGTCTACATCGTAGGTCAGTTTCGTGTCCTGGCCGGAGTCGAGGTCGACCTCCCACTCGAGCACACATCGTGGGTTGATCGGCTGCAAGCCCTCGGCCCGGACCGACACCTTCGCCTCCGGCGTCGTGCTCGTCACCTCGCCCGTTACGCTCTTGGTCACGACGACGTGGACGGGCTGGGTCCGCTTGTTCTGTAGACTCAGTTCGCCCCGGACTTCGATGAGGTCGCAGCGGTAGCCGTAGATCTCCTTGGCGTTCGGCGTGCGTTCGACTTCGAGTTCCCTTTTCTCCGCGGCCACGTCGGTGGCCTTGGTGATCCGCACCAGCGTCTGGCCGCCGACCGACGTGTACTTCAACATGTCCTGGCCCAGGGGGAGCCCATCCTGGACGATCAACGCCGGGCCGGTGGTCCACGGCTGCTTGCCCTCGTTTTCGATGCGCAGGTTATGCCAAATGACCTCCGGGGCCTGCTCTTCCTCGGGCTGTTGGTAGTAGCCGGAACGGTTCAACGGAATCGTGTCCGGAACGTCCCACGTGTACACGTGCCGGTAGGGCGACTGGGATTCGGACAGCACGAAGCTGAGCCGCTCGCCTTTCTTCACCGTCGCCGTGACCGGCGGGTAAAAGAACAGGTCCTCCTTGAACTCGCCCTGCTCAGGCAACGCGGGCATGGCTCCCACCTCTTCCTCGTAATAGGCCACGTTCGACATCGCCTGTTGGGCCATGACGGCCCGCCTGGAACCGCGGCCGCCGTCCGGCCGCCGCGAGAGCGCTTCGAGGAATTCCCGCAGCGGCTGGTCGCCCGTGAGCGGCTCGTAGACGTCGGCGTACATGAAGTTGGGATAACCCACCACGAAACGCAGCTCGGCGTCCACGAGGTCTTCCACATCGTTGATGACCGTCGCCTTCAACGAAACCTCAGCCGTGTCGTCGTCGACCAGACGGATCTCGTAGCCGGGCGTCCAGCTTGCGCCCGCCTGAAGGTAATGGAGGAACACGGCGCCCTCGCCGGCCGGGGATTCGAGCCGGCATTCCAGATACCGGTTCTCGGTTTCCACCTCACGCGCAAAGACGCCGTCGTCGTCCAGTTCGAGCCGCCGGACGTCGCCGAAGCGCAGGGCCGTCACCTTGCCCTCGGCCGTGCGCAGCAGGAAGAACGCGGCTTGCGGCGTGGGCGGCGGGACCGGCACATGGACCGGTCCGTGACCGAGTTGCGGTACGTCGGGTTCCGGCCCCGGCGATTCGGGAAAGGGCAGGATCTCGCCGACGAATTCCTCGTCGGCCACGATACGGACCGATTTCCCTACGTTGTTGCGGATCAACTCGTCGAAGCTGGTGACTGGACGCACGCTGGTCTCGGTCTCCCGGACCACGCGCGCATCCACGACACTCGCGTCCAGGTCGGTCGACGCGATCCAGAGCGTCCCGAGCGCCGCCAGCGGCACACGGTCCAGCCGAATCCGGTCGGCCCCGCGAGGCAGAGCGCCCTCGCACGTGAAGTAGCCGTAGCCGTTCTTGAACAGGGCCACGCGGGCGACCTCGGTTTCGACCAAAGCGGGCGTGTCCTCACCCCACGCCGCGATGCCGCTGGTGGCACAGAAGGCAACAAGCAGCGCGAGAAATGTCTTCATTCTCATAACCAATCTCCCATGTTGACGGACCGTCTACTCGGCATTGACAGGCACGACGGCCAGCATGCGGGCCGGTTCCTCCGCGGGGCACAGCGCGGCCACGGATGCCGCCGCAACCACGGCGAGTGTCGCAATAAGAAGTCGTGCGTTCATCGCTCTTTCCTGCCGTGCGTTAGTGGTGCTGTCAGAAGTACCCCAATGACTGTACGGCCTCGAGCTGCTGGTTTCTCATCGACTTGCGCTGACGCTTCCAGTTGTGCTCGTCCAAATTGTCGGCGTCCAGACGGTTGTACTCGGCATCCCGCCGCAGGTAGTCGTTGTCGACCCGGTCGCCCCATTCCTTCAGGTAGGCCGAGTTCATCTTCAGGGCCTGACGCGCCTCTTCGACCTGGCCTTGGTCGCGCAGTTCCATTGCCACCCGGTTGGTCTCGGCGCCGACCTGCCGGGCCACGGACCCCATGACGCGTTTGTTGTATCGAGACTCGACCACCTTGGGCGAGTCCACATAGGCCACCGCGATCCGGCTCGACAAGCGGTCTCGCGTCTCGGTCTGCAGATTGGCGTAGTCTAAATCCACCTTCGCCACCTGGAACTCCTGTCCGACTTCCCCTGCCGGCAGTTCCACTTCGATCAGGATGTACTTGGTCTGGCGACTGTAGAGCTGGTTGAGGGCCGCCGTGATGACCCGGCCGTTGATGTCCGCCTCGCGCCCGAGTACGCGCACGGGGCGCACGCCTTCGGCGCACTCGATGCGTAGCCCCACCTCCTGAGCAATGACCGAGAGCACCTCCCCGAATTCCCGAGCATAGACGTTGTCCAGGTCCCTCGCCTCCTCGGCGAAGTAGTTGTTGCCGTCGCTTGCGGCCGCCAACCGCGTCATCAGGTCTTCGTTGTAGTCGATGCCGAGGCCGATGGTCGTGACGGATATCCCCTCACGCATGAGCGACTCGCCCAGTTGAGCCAAGTCGCCCGGCGAGCTCGGCCCGGTGTTGGCGAGGCCGTCGGACAACAGGATGATGCGGTTGACGCGCTGGTCGTCGAGGAATTTGCGGACCTCGTGGGCGCCTTTGCTGACGCCCGCGAACAGGGCCGTGTTGCCGCCGGCGTTGATGCGGCGGATGGCGGCGAAGATGGCCTCGCGGTCCGAGACCTTGGTGGCCGGGACCACGACGCTGACCGTGTGGTCATACACGACAACCGAGACGATGTCGTCCGGTCGAAGCCGCTGTATGGCCATGATGGCGGCCTCCTTGGCCTTGTCGATTTTCTGGCCGGACATCGAGCCGGACTTGTCCAGCACGATGGCGACGTTGACCGGCGTGCGTTGGGACGGGTCGTCCAGCTCGAAGCCCTTCATGGCGACCCGCAGGTAGCCGGTCTGTTTCTCGCCGGCCAGCACCACGGGATTGCCGAGCGCCACGTCGAGCTCGACCTGTTTGGCGTGCGCCGCGGGCGCCAGCCACAGCGCCAGCAAGCACGCCGCGACAGCCGACACCACCACAATGCGTCTCGTCTCGTTGTTTGCCTTCATGGCCTGTCCTCCTTTGCGGCGCCGCCTCCGCGGCGCCCGTTGTCTTGCCACGGTTTGACGTCGTCACCGTAGCAGGCCCTCGGGCGCCAGTGGTCAAATGGCCGCAAAAGGTCTGTAAAAGGATTGTAAACCTGGGCGTGTCGCGCAAGAAAGCCGTCCTCGCCGGCGTCCATTGTGTCCGATCGGTCGGATCGGTCGGATTCGGTCGGATCAATCGGATCGGTTCACCGCGTTCACTTCCGGGCGGATGCCTTGACCGTTTGCGCGACGGCGTTTAGAATGGTCGCGTCTGTTCCTGTGCGTCGAGGGCAGGCTCACGCGGGGCATGCCGGCGGGCGCCGGCCATGCCTCTCGTAGTCAAATCACTGGCGAGACCTTGGTGGTCGTAGGGAGACTCGTCCGATGAGAAGCTTCGAGGAATTCCGAGAGATCCTGGACAGCGTGTTCAAGCGCGACGACGTTCGAGGCATATGGGGCGCGGAACTGGACGGCGAGATCGCGTGGCGCCTCGGATACGCGTTCGCCAATATGCTGAAGCCGGCGCACGAGACACCGCGGATTGTGGTCGGGCGCGACATGCGGGTCGCGTCCCCCACCATGGCGGCCGAGATCATCAGAGGCATCGAGGCTGCGGGCGGGGTGGCCGAGGACCTCGGCATGTGCGGCAGCGAGATGGTCTACTATGCCACGGGCGCGCACACCGACCGCTACCAAGGCGGGGCCATGGTGACGGCGTCGCACAATCCGGCGGAGTACGGGGGCGTGAAGTTCGTCGAATCGGGCGCCAGGCCGCTGGACACCGCCCAGCTCGAGGAGCTCAAGGAACAGACGGCCGGCTTGTACGAAGCGCACATCGAGCCGCCTCCGAGCAGCGTCGACTGCGTCGACATGACGGACGGGTTTGTGGCGAAACTGTGCGAGGTGGCGGGCCTCTCGGCTTCCGAGGAGGCCGTGGGTCTCACGGTTGTCGTGGAAGCCGGCAACGGCATGGGCGGCGAGACCTTCCGTCCCGTAGCCGAACGCCTCGACAAGCTTCTTCCCGGAATTCGGTGCGTGTTTTCGAACGCGACGCCTGACGGCAGCTTCCCGGTCAGCATTCCGAATCCGCTGCTGGACTCCTACCTGGATATCCTGCGCGACCGTGTGCGTGAGGAGAACGCGGACCTCGGAATCTGTTTCGACGGCGACGCGGACCGGGCGGGCTTTGTCGACAACGCCGGGGGGCTGATCGACGCCTCGCTCGTGTCGGCCATCCTGTTCGAGATGCTCGCCCCGATGTATTCCGACCGCCGGTACGTGATGGGCAACCTGAACTCGAGCATGCGGTTCACAAACTTCATTAAGGAGCACGCAGAGCTGGGCGGCGGCGAGCGGGAATTTGTGATGACGCCGGTGGGGCACGCCAAGATCAAGGGGCTGATGCGCGTGCCGCCGTACTTCGAGGATGGCTCCAAGGTGCTGTTCGGTTCCGAGCACTCGGGCCACTACTTCTATCCGGATTTCTTCTACGCCGACAGCGGCATGACCACCGCGCTCTTCATGATCCGCAAAGCGCGGGAGGTCAAGACGGCCGGGAAGACGCTATCGGACGAACTGGCCCCATGGCGGCAAGGCTACGCCGCCTCGGGCGAAATCAACGAGACGGTCGAGACGGACGACAAGGCCATTGCCAAGATTGGGGAGGTCGCTGCCGAGTACCTCAAGGAGCCGGAACGGGTGTGGCGCGGAATCGTTGAGGGCGCCGCCGCGGGCACGCACGAGGTGGGCAGCTTCGGTGCAAGCGAGCCCTACGACCCGGCGGCGCTCGAGGCGCTCGACCTCCGGGTCGATTCGGCGCCGGGCGAGGTCCCGCGCTGGTGGTTCTCGGTCCGCAAGTCCGGCAACGAGCCCAAGCTCAGATTGAACGTCGAGTCCGACGACGAGGCCAAGATGGCGTCGCTCCGAGACGATCTGCTCGGCATCATTCGTGCCTGATCTGAATGCCCATCGCGTTGGCTGAATGCGGCCGCCGCCCCCCTCAGAACGCCTGGGCCGGGTCCACCTCCACGGCGATTCGGTACTCGCCGTCTGCCTTTTGCCACAGCGTCGGGCGCTCGACGTCGAGGAGCCGCCGGTCGCGCGAATCGAGGTAGCGCACGCCGGCCGCTTCGTCTTCGATGAAATCCACCCGGTGAAGCGTCCCCGGAAAGAAGGCCGAATACGCGAGCAGGCCGTCGCCCCATGCGGCCCAGCCCGACTTCGGCAACGTCAAGCCGACGCCGCCCGCGTCGACGTTCAGGGGCTCCTTGGCGCGGTTCACGACGATGTGCAGGCCGTTGCCGTACACGACCTGAACACGGGCGAATGCAGGCGTCTGTGGCCCAAAGGGGCTCGTTTGCATCACCAGGCCGTCGCGGACGAGTTGCTCGAGGGTGCGCCACTGGCCGTCGTCCCAGTAGCGCACGTCGCGGACCGGTTGCAGGGCGTAGTGGCGCTGGAGCCTGCCCACGAGGAGGCACTCGGCGGCGACGTAGCGCCACGGCGTGCCCGGCATGAACAGGTAGCCGCCGTTGCCGAAGAGGATCTCCGTGCAGCGGTAGTCGTCGAGCAGGCCGGCGTCCTGCCAGGGGGACTTCCCGCTGTGGAACAGCTTGAAGGGCGGCAGTTCGAAAAAGCGATAGGGCAGGCCCATGCCGTGGCAGGTCGTCAGTCCGTGTAGGCGGCGCAGCTTGTACTCGGGCGTCACCAACCGGTGATGGCCGTCCATGATCCCGAAGTCGGCCGTGTCCACCCAGCGCCCGAGGAGATACTCCGCGTTGAGGGTCTCCGAGCCCAGCGGCCCGCGGCAAACGCGGTGCAGGTCGTCGGCGAGCGAGCGTTGCAGCCGGGCGATCTCGCGCATCATGGGGACCGCGCCATAGTCCAGGTACGTCGAGGGCGGGCCGCCGCTGGCGAGCTGGTCGGTAAACGCGGCGTTGGGGTGGAGCAGCTCGGCGATCTCGGCCTCCTGGCGCCGGGCGAGCGCCGCGAGTTCGGCCGGCTTGACGTGCCACTTGGGCGTACCGTCGGCGGCCAAGGCAGGGTGGGCCCGGCCTTCGCGAAAGCTGGGGCTGTTGTCGCGCAACAACTGGTAGTTCGTGCGGAACGCGAAAAAGCCCAGCGCCTTGCCCTGCCAGCACACGCGCTCGAGAGCCTCGACCGTGCCCACCGCCGGATTCGGCGGATAATCCGGCATCCGGATCGAGTCGGGCAGCAGCGCGTCGAATCCGCCCGCCTGCCAGTTCTCCACGACGGTATAGAAGCGCACGCGGTTCCCGGCGAGCCGTTGCAGGGCCTCGAGCGTGCGGGCCATTTCCGAGGCCGGGGGAGCGCCCCAGAAATCGAGGAACACGCACTGCGCCAACTCCTCGCGAAACGCGCTTTGGGCGTTGGCCGTCTCGGGCACGACGTCCCAAAGGTGCTCGCCCACGCGAACCACCAGGGTCTCATCGAGCGAGGCGTCCTGTCCGCCGACACTGGGCTCATAGACGGCGCGTGGCGCCAGTTCGAGTGGTCCCGAGCCCGCGTTGTCCGGATATCTTTGGTCCCAGTGTGCGGCGTTGCCGGCTTCGAGCCGCCAAAACGCCCACGCCCAGAGCCCGCTGTCTTCGTCATACGTGGCCTTCTGGAACCACGGCTGGCCGTGGGCGAGCCCGTATTGGCTGAGGTCCACGCGACGCCACTGTTCCTCGGCCTCGAGCATGGCGGGAACCACGGCGCGCCCATGGGCCGAATCGGATTCGACGCGCATCAGGAGCGAATCGCCTTCGGCCCAGAGCCGCAGGCGGTAGTCAACCGTCCGATCCCCAGCGCGGGCCTTGCACTCGAGCGCCACGCCGTGCGCGTCCACCTCGGCCGACACGACCTGGACCGTCCCCACCTCGGGCGGCGCCGGCGCGTCGCTCCCGGACGCTGAGAACAATGGCGTCAGGACGCCCAGCGACACGCGCCGTCCGCCGCACAGAACGAGCAGGAATTGCGACTGTGTGTCGAAGGCGTAGGTCGCCGTGCCGATCTCGAAGGAGGCGACCTCGGCCTGCGCCAGTAAGGCCGAAAGCACGAGCGCGGCCAAGCCGGTCGCAACAAAGAGGGTCCGTCTTCGCTGGTGCGTCACGGTCCGCTCCTGTTCTGCCAGGGCTTCTGATGGCCCCATGCTACACCGTGCACCAGCGGGAAGCCAAGCCGGCGGCCCGATCAAACGCGCACCACACCAGTCCAAGAAGCGCCATTCGCGGCGTCAGGTGTGGATTTGAGCATGCACTACGGCCCTTGAACGCCAGACGTCTCTCTGCAATAATCGCGGCGGCCACGAACACACAGTGACCGCGTGCGAGGAGGCGAATCCATGGCTCAGATTGTCACCGCCGATGAAGCGATTGCACGTATCCCGGACGGGGCCGCCGTTCTCGTCATCCCAATGCCGTCCGAGGAGGTGTATGCTGCGTTCGGCCGTTCCTTCGAGGCCAGCGGGAAGCCCAAAGACCTCACCGTGATCTACGCGGCTGGGCTGGGCCCGTTCAGCGAGGAGCAGCGGGGGATGAACCACTTCGCCTTTCCGGGCATGGTCAAGCGCTTCATCGCCGGCCATGTGGGCCTCAACTACACCCTCGTCAAGATGATCGCCGCCAACCAGTGTGAAGCCTACAACCTCCCTCAGGGCGTGATGACACAGCTCTACCGCGAAATCGCCGCCAAGCGGCCGGGGCTCATCACGACCATCGGATTGGGCACCTTTGTCGACCCGCGAGTCGAGGGCGGCAAGATGAACGAGCGCACCCGAGACTGCGAGGACCTGGTCGAGGTGATCGAGATCGGCGGCCAGGAGGCCCTGTGGTACAAGCCCTTCCCCCTGGATGTAGGCGTCATCCGGGGCACGACGGCCGACCCCGAAGGCAACATCACCAAGGAAAACGAGGCCCTCTGCATGGAGAACATCGAGG
>Ga0272442_10004400_pt1 | contig 19290 bp, 17 predicted proteins | sample SSMForm2O_FD_200262 | JGI IMG/M metagenome (GOLD analysis project Ga0272442, IMG submission 200262) | Marine sediment archaeal communities from Little Sippewissett salt marsh, Falmouth, MA, United States - SSM-Form-2O | ecosystem: Environmental > Aquatic > Marine > Wetlands > Sediment ... | reverse complement strand
CAGGCCTCCAAGAGCTGGCGAATGATTTCACAGGCGAGCTCCTCTTTACTCATATCAGCCTGAGCGAGGCCGACCTCCTGCGAGACCTGATCTATCGTTAGCGTGCCTTCCGAAGGATCCGGCTCGAAGAGTCTGGAATCCATGGCCGCGTTGTATTCCAGAACTTCAATGCCCGTGTGGGACACGTCCCCTCCCTCCTCATCCCAGTAGTTGTCGACTCGAACGACAAATTTCGTGTCAGGATTGACGACCAGAACCTGTTTGAGCGCCTTGCCGTCCGTGCGCGTCACATGAATCGTCTTAAGCTTTGCATAAGGTGGAGGATCCTGCACCTCCATGACGGCCTTGCCATCGGCGACCAGCGCATCAATCTCCTGCACGATGGTTTCCGGGTCGAATTCCTCCAATCCCTCCAGCCCGCCAGGGGTGTTCTCGACACGTGACATCAGGTGAATCCGCCACGGCGGTGGATAATAATGACTCCGAATGCCCCCTTGCCATAGCGTCACCATAGTCTCCCTCGGGCTCATTCTCGGGCCCATTCCTTCTTCCTGCCGAAAGCGAATCAGGTTCCCATCTTCATCGAACTCGGCCCAGTACTCGTCCTTGCGGCGCTGTTGGCGGTAGGTCTGTATGTGAAACGAGCGCTTGCCCTGCATGGCTTCGACGGTCTGCGCGAAGGCATACGCCGCCGGCCCACCGCTGGGCCACATCCCGATCAATCCCGTCCCCACAACGGCAACGACTACCGCTGCGACGGCCCATTTCATACCTGGACTCCTCATGACTTGTCTCCTTATGACCGGCCCGGCCAGAGCCGGCTCAGTGTCTTGTGATAGTCCCTGTTCGTGTACGGCGCGAGCAAGCAGTTCGTCCCGCAGCGGCTGCTCAACGCCGAAATGCAGCTTCGTTCGGATCGCTCTCTCGACAGCTTCACTTGGTTTCATCGTTCTACCTCACCGTTGAGCACCGACCGCAATCGCTCCAGACCGTACCGGTACCGGCCTAGAACCGTACTGATCGGTCTCTCCTGCAAACGGGCAATCTCCCGAAACGTCATGTTGCCCTTCAGCCGTAGCAGCACGACCTCACGCTGCTCATCAGGCAGTTTCGCCACTGCCTGATTCAGACGGACCGTCTCCTCGACGAGGATCGCCGCTTGCTCGGGCCCCGCTCCACCGCACGCCGGCTCCTCCGCCGCCTCTGCCACTGCGCCCTGTCGCTGCCGTCGCCGCCGGCAGTCCCGCACGCGATTCAGAACGCCCGTCATCAGATACCGCCTCAGGCTCCCTCGCGACCGCAGATGCCGCGCCGACCGCGCAAACGACAGGAACACGTCCTGAACGACGTCCTCGGCCGCCGCGCGGTTGTTCAGCAGACCCATCGCCAGCGTCAGCATCGCATCGACGTACTTCTCGTACACGCGCGCCAAAGCATCTTGGCTGCCGTTTCTGAGTTGCCACTTGAGCAATCTGTCTTCTAGCATGCGTCCTTTGCTCAGGTTGTTTCAAGAATGATCATTCTCATATAGTAGCACGTCCGCCAACACACTTTATTATGGCCCAATGGTTTTCTTTGGCGTCCCTGCCCCCCAGACTCCGCCACTGGGGTCGTGACACCCCACACTCAGCGCATAAAAAAAGGCCGAGCCTATCGGCCCGGCCGTTGAGAAGGTCGTCTTGTACCGTCCGTTGTTTGCTACTCCAACGGTCGGTAATCGGCGGGGATCTCCGGCTCGACATCCTCGGGCAACAGGCCCACGTTCCACTGGAACTGGTCCATCGTGCCCGTATGACGGACGTTTCCATCGACAATCCTCTCGATTTCCACGAGAACGGGGTAGCCGGTCTCCACGCCGACCCATACGCGCCCTGTAGAGCCATCCGGGCCCGTCGCTTCGATACCCTCGCAGAGCACGCCGTCGATTGTCTTTTGGCCCAACGCATGGTGTTCGAGAGATAGGCCGAGGTTGAGCAGACCCTGAGGATCCGTCCAGCCCAGCCCGTCGGCCCGCATCTTCTGGATCTTTTCATCACTCATCGTCTGCCTGCTGTACACGTTCTTGTCGTGGGCCACCCAGATCTCGGTCTTTCCGGCGAGATCGAAGTAAACCGTTCGGTGTATTTCATCGCCTCGATACCAGTCCATCCGTGAGAGCGTAACGTTGCGCTGCATCACACGGTAGCCATTGGGCCATTGCTCGTTCGGATCGCCCTTACCGTTCTCCTTGATTCGAAAGATAACGCCCGGGCTGGCCTCGACTCTCCGGGCGACCTCGGCCCAGACGATGCCCGAGCCGGCGTCGCTCCCGATGAACTCGAACAGTCCTAGAACGACCGCCCCGATGATGGCGGCGGCGACTGCCAGTTTTGTCATTGGGCTCTTCATGATGATTCTCCCTGTGTGCGGCTGCCGGGCAGCCGCTCGTGTCTGTTGGTATCGTTTCAACGCGTCGAGCAGGTGCCCGACGATGCGGTCGTGCGTCTGGCCGTCGACCGGGTGACGCAGATCCTGGACCATTCGCTCTATGTCACGTGCACGCTTCATGGTTCCACCTGTCCGTTCAACATGGACCGCAGTTTGTCAATTCCGTATCGGTAGCGGCTCTCGGCCGTCTTGGGTGAAACGTCCTGCACCTGGCCGATCTCACGAAACGTCAGGTCGGCCTTCAGGTGCAGCAGGATCACCTCCTGTTGTTCGTAGGGCAATCGGGCCAGCGCGCCGCTGAGCCGCTCGTACTGCTCGCCCGCGATAGCCCTTTGCAGCGGACCGGGCTGCCTCGACGCGATCCGTTCCGCCGTTTCCAGCGCCCCGGCCGGTCGGGACCTGTTCCTACGCCGCAGGTCCCGCGCCCGATTCGCCACACACGTGGCCAGATAGCCCTTGAGACTGCCCGTCAGCTCAAACGTCTCGACCGATTCGATGAACCGGACGAAAACGTCCTGCAGCACGTCCTCGGCCTGGTCCGGCCGGCCCAGCAAACTGGCCGCCAGAGTCAACAGGTCCGCCTCGTACTTGCCATAGAGCCGGCGCAGCGCCCGGGCACTACCCCGCTTGAGTCTCCAGAGAAGCCATCGTTCATCAAGCATAGTGAAGCGAGTTTCCTGACGTCAGCATTATCAACTTCCGCCAATATAACGCACGACATCCCCGCTTTCCTCTAGTCGGAGCATAAATTGTTTGCTCGCGGCGCAAGAAGAAAGGCCGAGCCTCCGCAAGCCCGGCCTCTTGGATTCTGACATGTGGCTGCCTATAGGTTTCTACATTTGCTCGTAGTCCGTCGGAATGTTCGGCTCGAACACGCTCGGGTCCAGTTCTACGTCCCACTGGAACTGGTCCAGCACTACCTCGATTCGTACGCTATTATCGGCTTCAAGGACAGCGTTGCCCTCAAATAGGACGGGATAGCCCGTTTCCACACTGACCCATAGTCGCAGCAGCGCGTTGTCAACGGGAGGATCGGAACCTCCGACGACGGCCTGGTCTGTGGTTTCGAGGCCTTCGCACAGGGTCCCATTGATCGTCTTCTGCCCCAGTTTTCGGCACTCGCAGGACAGGAACTTCTGAGCCCACACCTTGGGACTTATCTCGTCCTGGTGCTCCTGCGCCTCTTGTTCGCTCATCGGATGACGGAAGTACCGCTTGTCGTCGTGCTCGATCCGCACCATGGTCCTTGCGCTGTAATCGCAATAGCGCGACCAGGTGATCTGATTTGCTTCGTACTCGTCTGTTCGAGAGTGCGCCGGACAGCTGTAAATCATCCGATAGTCCTCGGCGTCCGGCCGATTAGAACTGGTCTTGGTCCGCCGCAGGATGACTCCTCGGCTGGCCTCCAGTCTTTCGATCACTTCTCCCCAGGCAACGCCGGAGCCCCCGTCGCTCCCGATGAATTCGAACAACCCCAGAACCACCGCAGCAACGATCGCCGCGGCAATAGCTAGCTTTGCGATTGGATTCCTCATGGCTATACTCCTCATCGGCGACCCTCCGCGGGCCCCTTGTCTTTGTGATTGTCCCAGTGCCCGCCCGATGTCCCCAAGCGTTCGCTCGTCCATCTGGGCACTGGTCCTGTCGTTCCAATGACGGATCATGTCCTTTATTTCATCTGCTGGTCTCATTCCCGAACCTCGCCATTCAACAGTGACCGCAGTTTGTCCAGTCCATACCGATATCGGCCGTGCGCCGTGCTCAGCGAAACGCCTTGCACCTTCGCGATCTCCTTAAACCGCATCCCCGCCTTCACATGCAGCAGCACCGCCTCACGCTGCTCATACGGGATCTGGCCCAACGCCCGCTTCAACTGCATTCGCTCTTCGCCTGCCGCAGCATCGTCGGCCGGGTCCCTCGCATACGTTCCCATCCGCTCTGACCGGGCCGAACCCTGGCCCCGTCGGACCTTTAGGCGGATTCGATCCCGAGCCAGATTGGCCACGCACGTCCCCAGATAGCCTTTCAGACTACCCGTCAGACGAAACCGCGCCGCCGATTCCGCAAACCGCACGAACACGTCGTGCACCACGTCTTCGGCCGCCGCTTGCTCGCCCAGCAGGCCCTTCGCCAGCGTCAGCAGATAGTCCTTGTACTTCAGATAAACCCGGCACATCGCCTCCCGGTTCCCGCACCGACACCTCAGAACAAGTAACTTGTCCTCTAACATCAGGGCCCGCCCAACCAACGTCCATCAAACGATCGTCCACCATCATAACGAACAACCAACACCCCTTTACATACCCCCACCCAAGTTTCCGAAGATTTCCCAGCGCACAAAAAAGGCCGGACCTCCGCGACCCGGCCTATATGTTGCTTCTATCCGCCGCCAGCTACGGACGCATGGGTGAGCGAATCTGCTCCGCCAACGCCAGGACATTCTCATACGTCACATGCGCCGGCGCTGCCCCGTCATCACTCAACTCCGCCATCGCCCCGACAACCCACTTCGCGAAATCTTCGCTCGTTTCCACGGGAATACCGCAGTCTACGTCCGTGACCGGCCACGATCCCATATCGCTTGGCACGTTGATTTTGCCGAGCAGATCATAGCCGAGTATTTCACGACGTCCAGGCGCCGGCCCATCTGGCACATACAGACTCCACTCAATCAACGTCTCCCCTTTTCGCGTATAGGCCAGATGGCTCCCTGGGTAGGTCGTTTCGCCGGTCCACCCGATGGGTTTCAGAGCATAGACCTCGACGGGCAAGCGCGGCAGCCTTCCTCCCCATGCGAGTCCTTCGAACAAGGCCTCTTGCGATGCTTCCGATTCTCGATCCACACTACGCCAACCCAGAATCACACTGCCGTCACACAGGGCAAAGCTGATGTATGGGTCGAGCACAAGACTGCCACGCCCAATGTACCCCTGCTCGTTGAGCTCGGAAGGTTCTGCCGTCTCCCGGGTGTTTCTGGCTTCATAGCCTCCCGGCACGTCCAGTGCGAAGAGGCTCTCCTCCACAGGCACATCACGCTCAATCTTCTCGTAATCGTTGCCCAATCTCCAGGGCTCATTGCCATTCTTGTACCATTCTCGAAACCGTCCGGATTGGCCGGTCTGCGGTGCTAACCAGTACCTGTACCGGCTGGTATGATCCGAACCAGTCTCCCGGACCTCACATTCCCAGATGTCGTACGTCACGCCATCAATCCGCTCCTCGCCGGTCTTCTTGAAGTTCGCAAACTGCTCAATGTTGCCGAAGAGACGCCCGAACACGTCCTCCACACGATAGTACGTCTCGAGCATTCTCTGGTAGTCGCCTATACGGTAGAAGAACGCGTCTTTGTCTGTGTGGTTCAGCACCATCTTGTACTCGCCATTCACGATGATCTCACGCTGGGTGAACGTAACCCGTTTGTCATCGGCGTACACAGTCGTCTGCGTGACCCGGAACCGGTTGTTCTCCTGATCGATCCATCGCTCCACAGGCATCTTGGGGACCTTCTTGCCCTGGTCGGTAAGATTGTAGTGGAGCCACCCTTGGAGATGAATGACCCTGGCCTGCCTGAACAATCCCGGCACGTCGCTCATCCCGTAGGCTGGACTGCTGCCGTCGAACGATCCCGTCAACTGGAACATCCCGATTCCCAGCGCGACGATGGCCACCGCCGCAGCAATTTTGGACAGTCTATTTTCCATGATTCTTCTCCATATCATGAGGATGTTCGCTTCTCTGGTAGGGCCGGACGACGCTACCGCTCGAAGCACGCGCGCCTGGCGAGCGGCCATGCCCGCATCGATTCGCGCGAAGTGCTCCGTCAGAGAGACATCGACTTGTCCCTGGGCCTCTGCGTACTTGCGGCAGTCGGCACAGACCTCCAGATGCGCCCGCAGTGCTTGCGCATCTGCTTCCGACAACATGCCGGACATCTGATCGGAGATATAGCCCCTGATTCTGTGGCAATCATCTCTCATGGGGACCTCCTTTGCTCAGCAAGGCGTATAGCTCATCACGCGCCGCGCGTATCCGCTGACAGGCCAGAGAATGTGAGATATTCAGTCTCCTGGCGATGTTCCTGGCGTTCTTCTGCTCGAAATAATGCATGGTCAAAGGCACGCGAAGCTCCAAAGGCAGTTCGCGTATGGCCCACTCCAGATCGTCCTTCCCATTCGTTCTTCCTCTAGGTTCGACCCTGTGCCCAGCCGCTCTGGCCCTGAGCCGCTTCCGCTTACGCAGCAGATCCAGACACAGATTCTTCGCGATCTTCAATATCCAAGGCTCGAACCGCCCGCGCTTCGCCAGCCTCCGGATGCTGGCCCACCCCTTCAGCATAGCCTCTTGAGCCATATCCTCCGCATCGTGCACGTTACCCAGCATCCCCAGGCACACCGCGAAAACGTGCCGATAGTGCCTCTCCACCAGCTTCGCATACGCTGCCCGGTCGCCTTGCTGGCAGGCCTGAACTACATTGTCGTCGACCGCGTCATTCAATCGGGGCTCCCCAACCTTACTTCACCAATCACGACGAACACCGCACCGCCAGCATGCAGAAAAATCCCTCGCGTCGCCAGAATCCCACCACCAAGCTGCACTATATCAGGATAGTCTCGACGCGAACACTGGTCGGTGCGCTGCCTCGGCGCATACAAGAGGCCGGGCTGCATTGGCCCAGCCTCTGCGTCGGCAGGAGGCACGATTGTGGGACTATTGATCCTCTTTGGGTGTGCCGACGGACCAGATGATCTCGGTTCCGTCCCCGAGGTGGTACCGTTCGCGCTTGAAGGAGAAAACACGGCCCGCCACTGGTTCCTCATAAGTGCCGAGGTCTTCTCCCGTTCCCGCTTTCTGAAGTCGGCGAAATTCCTCCAACTGTGGACTGAATTCTTTCCACTGGTCCTGGCTATACACTGTCATCTCGTCGGCAGGTTCCCCCATGTCCTTCGTTCGGCCGTCCGAAAGTCGATATCTGTACTCATGCGTTTTCAACCGATAGATACCGATCATCGTTTCTTTGACCCTGAGTAGTTCCCTCTTGTTCTGCTGCCTCAGGCCCGCGATCTCTTCCAGGTCCGTCCGGGCCTGCTCCACATCTGTTACTCCATCGCCGTCCATTGTGACGAAGTCCTCGCGATCTTCGCTCACGAAAAGGTGATCACCCGCGTCGTTCTTACCATGGTAGTAGTACCTGCCAATATTCACGCCCACAGCAGATATGGCGCCGACGCTTACCAGAATGCCAAGCACCGCAGCTACTTTCCTGGCTCTCGTTCTTACAAACACGGTTCTTCCCCTTCTAATGATCAGCGTCAACGCTGATTCGGTTGTCTTTGCGGGTCCGTGCGCGCTTAGGACGACGTCCCGCAGGCGCGTGTACGTCCCGTCGCTTGGACGGACGTCCAAACCCTTCCTGATGATCTTGTCGAGTTTCTCGTTATCGTTCATGGTTCATGTCACCATTCAAAAGGGCCCTGAGTTTGTCCATGCCATATCGGTACCGGCCGTGTACCGTACTGATCGAAACGCCCTGGAGCTTCGCAATCTCTTTCAGCTTCATCGCCTGCTTGATCTTCAGGACGACTGCTTCACGCTGCTCGTAGGGCAATTGGGCGAGCGCCGCGCTGAGTAGTTGACACCGTTCACTGTACAGCAGTGACCGATCGCCTCGGTCCGGGTCTCCGGCCGTCGCGGTCAGGGCATTGATGCGACGCTGCTCACTGCGCTGCTGGCGGACCCGGTCGCGCACGCGGTTGACGACACTCTGGGCCAGGTAGGCCCGCAGACTGCCTTTGAGTGCCAAGCCACTGGCGCCCTTGGCGAAGGAGACGAACACGTCCTGCACCACGTCTTCCGCTTCGTGGGCGTCATTCAAGAGGCCCATCGCCACGCTCAGCAGCACGTTGACGTACTTCTCGTAGATGCGCGCCAGCGCCTCGCAGCTGCCCTGCTTGAACCGCCATTTCAGCACTTCATCTTCAATCATCGCCACATCACATACCCGGGCAAAGAGCGCTCTTCACCCATTACCACGGACCCCACCCCCTATTTTACACATTCCGCGCAAAAGAAAAGCCGGTCCCGCCAACGTCCGGCCTCCGTCCTACAGCCCGTCTGGCGATCTAGCGTGGTGTGGCTTCGATGCCCAGAATTGAAATGTCGTCCCGGATTTCCGCACTGTCGCGGAAGCGTTCTACGGACTCGACGATAGCCCCCAGGCTCGCGTCCAGCGTCTTCTTCCGCGACACTGCAATGCTTTGCCGCAATCGCTCCGTTTCGTACTGCTGCCCACCCTCATCGCACGCCTCGGTGATGCCGTCGGTATACACAAACAACCGCTCGCCTCGCTTCAAGTGAACGGTGTCACCGACAAACGTCGTCTCCGGCATAATACCCACCGGGAACTGTTCCCGCCGCAGCTCCTTCGGATGGCCGTCTTTGCCCAGCAGAATCAGCGGCGGATGTCCCGCCGAGACGTATTGCAGCGTCGCCGTCGCGATATCGAGCACGCCATAGACCATCGTGAAGAACTGCCCCGTCTGGTCGTCGAACGGAAACTGCCGGTTCAGTCGCTCCGCCACCACACTGGGCGCCGCGATGTATCGCTCGGAAGGGTCCGTCGGCGAGGCCGTATACAGCACCGATTGGCCGGGCATCGGCAGCAACATGCGACTAAGCGTCACTGACAGCAGCGACGCCGCGACCCCGTGGCCGCTGACGTCAATCATGTAAACGCCGATATGACTCTCGTCCAGCCGGAAGCAGTTCAGCGTATCACCCGCCAGCTCCTCGCACGGCCGATAGCGCCACGCGAATTCGAATCCCTCCACCTCCGGCAGCGCGTGCGGCAGCTTCGCCTGTTGCACCCTCGCGGCCGCCGCCAGGTCGCTCTTCATCCGCGCGTTCGCCACACGCAGACCGTCCTCCGCTTCTCGGCGGTCCGTGACATCCGATTGCACCCCAATGAAGTGCGTCACGGTTCCATGCTCATCTCGAACGGGCGTGACCGAAAGACGATTCCAGAACGCCGAGCCGTCCTTGCGGTAGTTGAGAATCTCCACCGTGCACTCGCGTTGCTCCACGACCGCCCGGCGAATCGCCTCGGCCGCGTCCGGGTCCGTATCCGGCCCCTGCAAGAACCGGCAGTTCTTTCCCAGCACTGCCGAGACCTCGTAGCCCGTGATACGCTCGAAACCCGAGTTGGCATAGATAAGCGGATTGTCCGGCAGCGACGGGTCGCTGATCGTAATTCCCTCGGCGGCCGCCCCCAGCGCCCGGTCCTTCAAGTCCAGCGGCACCTCGAAGTGGCTTCGCCCATCCTCGTGCTCGACATCGGCATGGGTCTTCATGTCCGGCATTAACACGTACCTTTCTTACCTGGAGTCCGTCACTGGACTGGAATCAACACCTCGTTACGCCGCAGAAACCAAAGCTGGAAGGGCGGATCATAGCGCGCAAAGACATCTTCGCCAACCGCGCTCAAGCCTTGCTCGGCGATGAATGCCTCCAGTAACGCCTTCTTTTGCTCGTAGCGTTTCTGGCTCCACGTCCCCGAGTAGCGCACCGCCGCGATTTTCCGCCCCGGGATCTCCCGCAGGCGCACCGCCGGGTCCAGCGGCTCGGGCAGCGTCGCCATCGTGTGCTCGGCCGGCATGACGAAGCTCACCGTGTACTGGCCACCGCTCTCGACCTGTTCGACGGGCGCCGTCATGGCAATCTTTTCCGAGCCCTTCTGCTGCTCGACCGGGGCCGTCATCGCGATCGAGGCCTGCGTCCGGTTCTTGCCCGAGATATACCCGTACAGCCGCTGGAAGGCAACATTTCCCGCCTCATCGAAGCGGGCATCGACCTGCGTCTCGGCCACGATCTGAGGCGCGTACTGCCGAATCTCGAACGCTCCCTCCTTTTGCACGACCGTGTATTTGGCCTTCTCGATGCCCCCGAGCCCGACCGAACGACAGGAGTACAGAACCAACGGTACCACCAAGAGGCAAACGCCCAGTATGATCCTTGCCCGATTCATATCCACATATCCTCTAACAGAAGCCTCAATACGCCACATCACACTCACCACCGGTCTTACTCCGGAGAAATCCGTCCTGTTCGCCCGTGGGTTGCGGCTGATCAGGGGGGCATTGGCTTTGATTGGGTTTGTTTCTTCGAGGTGAGAATTGGGTCGAATTCCTTGTAAGTCATTACATAGGCTACCCTTAGGTTGACTTCGGGTGTTGGGGAATTGGGTTTGTTTGGCGCGATTGATGACACCTGGAGGGCGCGTTTGGGGCCGAAATGGGCGCGGGGAGGTCGGCCGGAGGGTGGGATTTCCAAGTTTCTTGCTAGGCATTTCTCGTTCCTCTGTTCGTTGTCTAACTATTAGACGCTTGCCGGAGGCGGGATGTTCCGGGGAATTCCGGGGATTTTGTAATAGGTATTTGGCATTGGGTCGCGGAGCGGGGCGGAGGGCGAAGGGGGGATTGGGTGGTGGGAATCGGGTGTCGATGGTGGTGCGTCGCTGGCGTTGGGTGAGGAGGTGGTTGGCCTGGCCATCAGTCAATCGGCGCAATGGTAGCTTGCTCCGTCTGCCGGGGCCCCAGCGGATGCCGGGGCCCCGGGTAGATGTTGTGTGGGGACCGGTTTTGCTAGTTGGCTGCTTCGTTTGGATCTTCGAAGGTCGTGCACTCCATCCACTGGCTGACGAAAATCTCAAAGTCGGCGGCATCGACACAGCAGTCCTTGTTTAAATCGGCTTCCAGATATTCCGTGCATAGTGGCACCGGAGGCATTCGATCTGCCGGAACAATATCGCTTTCGGGATATGGCAGCCGGCCTTTCCAGTCAAGTGTCAGCTCGAACGGCGCGCGCGCCGAAAGCGTCGCGCGAGAAGGCGAGTTCGTCATCCAGTCGTGGAATTGCCATAGCGATTCGCTGTCGAGCATGCCATAGCTGTGGCCGAAGCGGAAGTTGGTGGCGACATACCTGCTTATGTCTTGTCCTGAGGGGCAGACGTCATCGATGAACAACTCTTGCCCACCCAGCCTGAGTTGATCGATCTGGCCTTCGATCAACACGGTGCCTGTGTCGTTGCCAAAGCCGTTCGTCACCGTCACGAAACATCCACCGACGGTCAAGCCGTTGACGTCCGCAAAGTTCTGGACGTTGAGGAAGTCACCGTTGACTTCGAAGTTGATGTTGCCGCCGTACTCACCGAACGCGAAGCTGAGGGACGAGGCGGGGCCACCGAAGTCGAACTCGGCGCTAATGTTGTTGAGTTGCAGCACCATCCCTGTCTCCTCGGGGGACCTACTGACTCTGGCGAAGCCGGCGGTTACGGCGTCGCCCTGTTCCCAGAAGAACTCGAGGCATGCTACGGAATACCCCTGGGTTGTGAAGGTATCTCCGAATCGGAATTCGGTTCCCGGGGTCAGATCGTCGAAGTCGGCACACCCGTCGTCATCACCCCACAAGGCGAAGGCATGATGCTCCGGATCTTGTGTATACGGGTATTGGTGGATCAGGCGGTATTCACAGACGAGATTCGGCTCTCCGGAGAAATCGTACAGGTCGAAGGCGCCAATGAGATACCCGCCGGTGATGTCGACCACGTTGACATCCGCAAGCCGAGCCGTCTCCACATTCCAGCCAAAAGCGGGCAAGTAGGTGCCGGCGGCCGCGGCTCCATAGGTGAAGTGGACATCGTCGTAGTGGATTCCATTCCGGTTCTGGAGAATGAACTCGGTGGTGATGGTCACGTTTGTGCAGTAGGGGACCGGATTGTCGCTGAGGTCCCACTCCACGTGGATCGTATCGCGCGTGGTTGGAAATACGGGATGCAGGTACTGGTGCGCGTTGCTCTCGGTGATGGTAGGATCGTTGTCCGTCGTCCAGTCGATTTCCGTCCTGTAGCCGAGGATATCATAGTCGGTCCATGCATCGTAATGGAGATCCTTGGCGTGCAGTGGCCCGTCCTGGTGCATTTTGAGGGAGCCGACGACCTTCTGGGTCGGGCCATCGTGAGGATCGACAGGACTGTCGGTCGGACACAGGGTGGTGATGTGCTTTATGAACCAGTGATTTGTAGCATTGTTGAAATACCACCCGTTGCCTTCGTTGAATCCGGTGGGATTGGGATTGGTGTAGCTGTCGTAGGTGTACGTCTGGAAGTCGCCTCCGTTGTCTCTGTCCGAATCGGCCACGATGAGGAGCGCCGGGTTGGCGGTCAGATTGGCAGACGTACCGCTGTCACCCCACGCGGTGATTGCATGTCCGCCTCCGGGGTTGCCCGAGGCGCTGGTTCTGGGATGACTGATACTCAGGCCAACAGACTGATACTCGCGGAGTTGATTTCCGATGAATCGGGCGCCGTTGGGATTGGCCCAGGGGACCAGAACGAAGTTGCCGTAGGATGTAACCACCGTATAGGGGTTGGCCGTGTAGCCGGCATGGCTCCCATCCCAGAGGTTGTTGGCCGATCCGAGCCACCAGTTGAGGGCGTTGTTGATCCAGCCCCCATTTACTGTTCCGTTGGGGTCCCCTGTTATCGCGGCCTGCCAGGTCAGCATGTCGAGGTAGATGTCGTCGGCTCTTGCCTGGAGTGTGGCGCCGTTGCCATAGCCCGCTCCGGCGAGCAGGTTGGAGGCGGTTGCTGTCCAACAGGAATTGTCGGGGACAGGCGTGGTAGGTTGAAGGCCCGGATTCCCGGAGATGAACTCTTTGTCCACGTCGGGCGCCGGGCTCCTTTGCCAGTCGGCCCGGAGTGGCCCGGCTGCGGTCAGGAGTAGCGTTGCCGCCAGACAGATTGTCGTCAGCTTTCTCATTTTGGATACTCCTTTCTCCGAATTGTCAGCGTCTTGCGGCGCACCGATAGCGCCGTCAGCGTTCCGTTGCACTTCGCCCCGTTTGGCAGAGGTGTTGCCCTGATGCTTGCGGCCTCGGGTGGGCGTCTCAGGGCAGCGCATTGTGCGCCCGCACCACGGTGAATTCCGACTATGCGCGGGTCGACCTCGCTTGTCTATTGTGGTGACTACGTATTTTGGGCTGAGAACGTATTCGGCTTGGCGCATGGTTGGGCCGGGCAGTGGCGGCGCAGGTGCGACCTTGGGGATTACGGCGTGACACCTGCGGTGGGCTTGCGTATGATCGCTGGTGGAATTGACGATCAGGAGCCGGTTGGGAGGTATAGACCATGTATTCACTGTTCTATCTGGCTACGGCGATGGCGCTGCTGTCCGGTGGGAAGGCGGCGGCGGGGCCGGTGCCTTATCGGTATTGGGAATCGGCGTCGGTGCAGAGCAACGGGATTCGCCTGCACTACTGGCGCAGCGGCGGGGCGGGCAAGCCGGTGATGATCATGGCCCATGGGATTACCGATTTCGGCCTGAACTGGGCGACGCTGGCGGGCAAGTTCGAGGGCGAGTACGACATCATTATGTACGATGCGCGCGGGCATGGCTTTTCGCAGAAGCCGGAGGGGCCCTACGATTTGGCCACCCATGTCGAAGACCTGGTGGGGCTCGTCAAAGCCCTGAATATCCGCAAGCCGATCCTGGTCGGCCATTCCATGGGTGGTTCGATCGTGGCGCTGACGGGCGCGACGTATCCGGATCTGCCCCGGGCGGTGATTATGGAGGACCCGCCCATGGAGGAGTCGCTGGAGCAGTTGACCGAGGCGATCATGGAAGACTGGCGGGGTTGGATCACCGAGCAGGCCGCGATGCCGAAAGCGGAGCTGATGGAGCGGGCCCGCACGAAATACCATCCCGGCTGGCCGGCTTTCGAGTACCACCTTTGGGCCGAGTCCAAGTTGCTGGTGGTGCCCGAGGTCGTGGACATACTCAAGGGTGTCGGGTTCGGCAACCCCCGGGAGATGTTCGCCAAGATCACCGCGCCGGCTCTCATTCTCAAAGCGGATGCGGAGAAGAAGAATCGCAAACGGCATCTCGAAGCGGCCGCCTTGCTGCCCAACGGCAAGCTGGTTCACTTCGACGGCGCCGGTCACCTGATTCGTCACGACAAGCCGGCCGAGACCGAGCGCGAGATCCGGGCTTTCCTGGCGGGGTTGGCACCCTGACCATGACGGCCTAGCGTTGCGGGCCAATCGGCTCCTGACCTGAGTCCGCCGGCGCGGTCTGGGCGTGGGTCAGGTAGGTATGGGCATCGTTGACGGCGCCGGTGATGCCCCACAGAACGAGCAGGGGCATGATGCTCACAACAACGGCGTAGATCAGCCCGATCCCCGGCACGAAGTTGATCGGTATACCCACGAGGGCCAGCACACAATGGGCGTAGAACAGCGCCGGGGAAAGTTGTCGTGCCGGGATTCGGTGGCGGGCCGCGTAGGCGTTGAAGGCGGCGGCGTAACCACCGATCGCGACGAACACCCAGTAGAAGTTGAACAGCGGGATGAACAGATAGCCGACCGCCTTGCCCGGCGTCGTGGGGACGTGTTCGTCCTGGATGGCCTTCCACGCGCGGTGCAGGATCATCATGATGAACACGGTGTTGAGGATGGAGGTTAGCGGGGCCCCCGCGAGAAAGGTCATTGCCAGGGCTTCCCGGATGTCACGGTCTGCGTCTCCGGCCATGGCCAGCAGGAGAGCGAGCGCATGAAGAGCGGTCAGGACGATGACGATGGTGACCGTGACGGTCCATCCCACTGGGATGCGGACGGCGCCGGTTGTCATGGGCAGCGGGGCGGCTTCGGGACCGATCGGGGCAACGCCGTAGGGGTGCGCCGTTGTCTGAGGTCGTCGCGAGCGCCAGGCAAACACGCCGACGCAAAGCAGGAGGACCGAGACCATTCGCATCTTTCCCGGGACGCTGTGGGCGAAGGACCATTCGACATCGTAGCCCCCTATCACCGACACCGGCCCCAAGAGGAACGCGGCGTAGTCGAGCACGATGGCGAGGATGACACAGATGGATGGGCCCGGATGGCGGCCGATCCGGACCAGTGCGTAGATCAGCGCCGCGAGCATGAGGAGGTGGAAGCCCGCGAGCAGTAGGTCATTCCGATAGATGTGGATCACCAGTCCCATTGACGGCCCTTTCCTTGTATTGCAGGTTGCCGAACCGAGTTCTGACCGGGCGACCGCCGCGGGACGACATGGCCAATCCGGCGGGCGAGTCCGAAGCTCCCTCTGATGCCGTGACATGCGGCGCCCATGTCACCCGAGGTTCAGAACGTGACATTATGCCGCAAAAGGCCGACAAAAGCAAGCCGGAAAGGGGACTTTCTGTGGCGTGTGGTTCTGCTGGCGTGCCCTAGTTGGGTGGTCGCTGGCCGAGCCGGAGGCGTTCGAGTCCGATTTGGGCTTGCAGGGTGACGGCCCGGGCCTTCTGCGCTTGCCACCCGTGCATGACGCCCACCTCGACCTGGGCCCGGATGTGGTGCTCCTGGCCCTCGATGGCCTCGATCAGCCGCTGCTGGACCTCGATGCGCTCGGCCTGCGTCGCGCACAGATCGATCTCGGCCTTATGCAGCTCCAGCAGGGCGAAGCGCAGTTCGGCCGGGTCACGCAATCCAAGCTCCATCATCTTCCGCTGCGTCGGGACCAGTCTTCTGAGCACGTCGCGCCGCTGGATCAATAGCGCCCGCAGACGTTCTTGCGATCCGGCCGGCTCCTTCTCCTGGCCCGTGACAAACGGGGCCGCGAAGACGAGCAGGGCGACCGCTGCGAGGCAAGCAACCAGAAGACAGCGTGCGTGACGTGTGGATGAGACCATGTTCAGCTCCTTCCAGAGAATGAAGATAGAACGGTTCGCATGCGTCCGAGGCGACACGGCCTGGAATCAGACCTCCCAGCCCTTGCGATGGCGGCCGCGGAGGAACGGGTCCAGTTCGGGTGCGTTGGTCGCCTTCATGTTCGGGCCGTCCCAATGGAGGGTCTTGCCCGTGCGCAGGGCAACGGTTCCGAGCAGGACGATCTCGGCCAGACGTGCGGCGTTGTCGAAGTTCGAACTGGCCGGCGGTCCGCCTTTGCAGGCGTCGATCCAATCGCGATGATGACCGCGAGAGCGCGGAATGGTCGCCGCCGGCAGCGTGTAGTCCCGCATCTTCTGTTCGGGAACGATCCGTGGCGATCCGCTCCAGATGCCCGATAGAATGGCGCCGTTCTCGCCGACCATCAGCGATCCGCCGTTGGTGGGCAGGTTCCGTTCGAGTTCGAGACAGTCGGGTCGTGGCGGCCGTATTCCACCGTCGTACCAGTAGAGGTCGACCGGCGGCTGGTCGCCGCGCGCCGGGAATTTCCAGTGACAGGCGGATGCCAGGGGCGTCGTCTCCTTGCTGAGCTGCGTGGAGCTGCCCTCGATCAGCGTCGGGTCCTTCAAGTCGAGTGCCCACACGGCGGTGTCGAGTGTGTGACATCCGAAGTTGCCGAGCCTGGCGTTGCCGAAGGCCCACCAGTAGTGCCAGGTCTGGGGCGCGTAGGCCGGATGGAACGGCCGCACTTCGGCCGGCCCCAGCCAGAGGTCCCAGTGCAGCCCCTCCGGCACCGGTGGCGTCTCCTTGGGCCGTTCGGTGAACTGCGGTATGTTGTTCTCGCCCGCCCACGTGTATACCTTGCGTATCTTGCCGATGGCGCCGTCGCGGACCCACTCGACGGCCCGGCGAATGTCGTCTGAGGAGTGGCCCTGGTTGCCCATCTGCGTGGCGACCTTGGCTTCGCGCGCCGCCTGCGCGAGTTTGCGCGTCTCGTACACCGAATACGTCAGGGGCTTCTCGCAGTATACACCCTTGCCGGCCTGGATCGCCGCCAGGCTCGCCACGGCGTGTATATGGTTCGGGGCGGCCACCAGCACGGCGTCGATGTCCTTGCCGGATTGCTCCAGCATCTTACGGAAGTCGACGTAGACCTTGCAGCCGTGATGGCCCTCGGTCTTGTTCTGGCGATGGTGCTCTTCGATCGCCTCCATCGCCGGTCCGCGACCGCCATGGTGGCGGTAGTAGAGCTTGGTGTTGTCCCAGAACTGGGCCGGGTCGCAGATCGCCGTGATCTTCACGTCCTTGTGCCCATGCAGCGCCATGATATTGGTGATGCCCTGGCCACCGGTGCCGATGACGGCGACGTTCAGTTGCTCGCTCGGCGGCACGTGCCCGGAGCCGCCCAGAACATGTCTTGGAACGATACTGGCTGCAGCCAGTGTCGTCGAGGTGGCGAGGAACTGTCGGCGGCTGAGCTTTCGATTCTTACGCATCGCTTGCACTCCTCAATCAAGGCTTTGCTTGGATTCGTTCAGTTGTTCGTCACGGCCGGGATGACCGGTGCGGTGATGGCCGGTAGTTTGGGCGGCGCCACGTCTGGGTTGTCCACCAGATAGCGAAACATCAGGTAGTCAACCAGTTCATGGTAGGCGTATCCCACCTGTGTCAGGCAGTGCTCGGTGTAGGCGTTCAAGAAGCGTTCAACATGACCGGGGCCCTCTGCCTTGAGGACCTTGGCGGCGGCTTCTTCGATGGGCGTCTGGTTTTTGAAGAAGGCTGCTTCGGCCGGTTCGAACACGCGCCGAATGTCCTGCACCGCGTCCTGATATCGCAGGTTGTTCGCCAGATTGGACACCAGCCGGAAATTCCACGGCGCCTGGCCGCGATCGATGCGCGTGTAGTTCGGGGCCTGGTCCCACGCGTCCGGCAACTCGGTCACGCCGGCGTAGATGGGGGCGAAGCAACTTGTGTAGGCCGGACCGTAGGCGAACCACAGGCAGTTGCCGAATGTGTCCGGCAACCAGTCGCGCAGTTGCGCGACGATAACATAGCCACTGGTGGGCGTGCAAAGGGCACGCACTGGCTTGATGTCCAGCAGGTCGAACAGCTCGCTGGGGCCCCAGGGACGTGCCAGGGGGCTCTTCTTGCCCTCGGGATTGAACGCTGGACAGGCCGTGAGATCGAACTCGGTTCCTTCGTACCCGTCCCGCATGATGCTTTGGAGTCTCTGCACGGTCAGTGGCCGATCGGGCTTGACCGAAAACGGGTAGCGGTCCACCAACGCATCACCCGTGGCCTTGAGCCCCAGCGACGGCGCCGCCAGGCTCAACGCCCGCCACTCGCGCAGGCAGTTGAAGGCGCTGCCCGGGTCCCCGTAGACCTCGTGCCACACGAAAGGTTTTCCCTTCTTCCAGAAGCCCAGCTCTTCGGCCAGGGAGTGGAGGTTGGGCGAGGCCATGAACATGTCGCGATTCTCAGGATCGACCTTGCCGATGCGACTGCGATTGGCGGTGCAGCCCACCTCGCCGTCCGGGATGCGCTGGGCGCACCAGACGCCGCCGGGCTTGCCGCTTTCAGGCGTCCAGTTCTCGCCCGGCCCGAAGATCTCCATGAGCCAGACTTCCTTGTCGTCCGCGATGGGCAGTGCCACCCCGGCGTGGGGAGCGCGGTAGTACAGAAAGCCGTAGTGTTCGATCATCTCGCCAATCAAGCGAATCGCCTCGCGCGCGGTCCGCGCCCGCATCAGTGCGTTGGCGATCAGCGACGTCGTCCAGTGGTTGCTGTTGGGGCCGACCGCACCACGCGTGCACGCCAAACCCGAGCGCATGGGCAGAAACTCGATGGCGATGGTCAGGCCGTGTTCGTTCATGCCACCGGTGGTCATGCTCTCGACGTTGCCACCTAGGATGATCGTGCGATAGGTCTTTTCCACCGGCAGGCGGCCCACCAGGTTATAGCCCCTGCGCAGATTGGCAAGATACTCGCCATGCGTCGTGGGCCGGGGCACGTTCCGGTACATGGGCAGCTCCGTGCCTGCGGGATACGTCTGCGCGGGCATGACGTAGATCAAGCCCATGATGTCCCCATCGCACGAGCTGCTCATCAGCACGGAACCATCGGCCGTCGCCTTCTTGCCCACCAGAATGGTCGAGCAGGCGAGGGTC
>Ga0272442_10004399_pt1 | contig 19295 bp, 16 predicted proteins | sample SSMForm2O_FD_200262 | JGI IMG/M metagenome (GOLD analysis project Ga0272442, IMG submission 200262) | Marine sediment archaeal communities from Little Sippewissett salt marsh, Falmouth, MA, United States - SSM-Form-2O | ecosystem: Environmental > Aquatic > Marine > Wetlands > Sediment ... | reverse complement strand
TACCAGCTGCAACATCAGATGACCCTCCGCTTCCTCCACCTCCGAGAACCTTTTCAGCCATAACACTAACTTGAGCAACTCCAGCGATACCAATATTGTTATCCATCTCTGCAGCTGCAATACCTGCACAATGTGTACCATGGCTATTATCATCATATGGATCACTATCACCATTTACATGATCGTATCCACCTGAAACATAATTATCAAGATCTTCATGATTATAGTCTATTCCTGTATCAACAATTGCAATTTTTATACTGCTACTACCCTGATGTATATCCCAAGCTTCGGGACAAAAAATTCTCTGTGGACCATACTGTTTCTCCCAATCTGGATCATTTGGAATATGATATGCATAAACGATATAATTAGGCTCTACATATCTTATTTCAGGAGAGTCTGTAATATCATTTATAAGTGCAAATTCTCCTCCAACAATTGTTTTTACAACTGCAATATTTAAATTTTCAATTTTTTGAATAATATCATGACCTTTGAAGTTATTAATAGTTTTTACATCAATTTGGGAATTAAAACCGATTATTACTTCACCAGGTATAAATAATTCATTTTCATATTTTTCAGTTTTTATATATAACTGATTCCCAACAGCTCCAAAACTTCCAATAATCATAAAAAAAATAATGACCATTGATATTGTTTTTCCTTTATTTTTATTCATTTCAGTTCCTCCCATATTTATATATATTTACAATTTATAAATTTTTTATAACATAATTTATATTCTCAAAAATTTTTAACAACCAATAAAAATCTTTGAATAATTTTATAAAAGAAAAAATCCTGGTTTCTCTTTTTCGAGGTATTTTTACATTTAATGGATCTGACCAATCACTTTCAACATCATAAACATCTTTTACCTTAACTTTAATCTGAAAAGTTTCTTGTTTACCCCAAATATGACTTGCTTTGATTGTTTCATCTGCATTAAATGGACCCAACCACTTACTTTCAGTATTATCACCCCAATCCCATTTATAAAAACGTTGATTTTCATTAGGACTTGCTGCACTTACTGAATAGGTATATTCTTCACCAGGTTTTCCATTAATCGGGCCTGTTGGTTTATTTGGTTTTTGAGGAGGTTCGTAATCATCTGTTATTTTAAACCATATTTTTGCATCATTTTCATCAGAGCTTGCACTACCGTCTGGTAAAAAGTCCCCAGATGTTAAAAAAAAGCCATTATCCAATACTACTGTATCATTATCAATTAATTTGTTGTCAACAATATCATATTTACACTTAAACATCGCCTGCTCCAAATCAGGTATTTCATTATCGATACCTCCTCCAATCTGGCTGCTAACATCTGCAAGGTCATCTCCACTCCAAAAATCTCTATCCCAAACCTTTAATATTATTCGGGGAGTAGTAGTAAAAATATCAATTTGATAATTGAAATCCTCAGTATGGTCATCTTCATCATTTGAATAATCATTATTAATTTCATATATCCAATTTTCACCATCATCAACTGATAATTTATATGACCAGTCTGCACCAGGCCACTCTGGTAAAATCTCAATGTCATCAATCATTTTTATCCTATGAATCATAACATCCAACAAAGAATACACATTACAGTTTGTTGCTTGTAATTCAATATCAAGTTGAGCATCAACTCCTTCCCAATTATTAATTTTTTCATCAACTTTTACTAAATACTTTGCGTTAGGTGAATACCATAATTTTGACCACCCCCCATGACTTGGTCCCATTAACCCAGAAATTTGAAAACAGTCATACGTACCTCCGGGAACAGTTATTTCTTCAGTTTTTACAAAACTTATTGTTTCATTTTCAAAAGCTCCTTCTGCTCCAAAATCACTATCATACAAACCATCCACATTGATATGACCATCAATAACTGCATAAGTGTCAGCATTCCAGGAATCTTCTGATGAGTTTATTGGAAAATTAAAAAAATCAAATGGAGGTTCAAAGGTTATTTTAATATCTACAGTAGTTGTTCTTGAAACTAACAATTGATATTCTCCTAAACTTGAAATGTCAAAATCTTTTATTGCTAAACTAGGAATATCGATATGTGCAACTCCTTCTACATCAGCAATATAAGTACCTATTCCAATTCCAAAAAGCTCTAATTCAGCTTCTAAATCACTTTGTATATTTAATACATATTCCTCATTTACTTCATCAATTTCTGTAACCTCAACTTTCATATTTGTTAAACCTTTATCAGGGTCGTTTGGATCTAAACCATCAATGCCTACTACTCCTGAGAGAGCAAAATCAAAATGCATATCATATATCCAATAATCACCAATTGACCAAACCGGCAGTTCTGCTTCAATATCAGAAAAATTTTTTATATTTAAAATATTTAAATTTGTATTAGTAGCACTTACAAAAAAATTACCAATCAAGATTAATATTAAAAAAATTATAAATATTACATTTTTTTTCATATAAGATATCCCCCCAATTCAATACCTCTTAAATTTATAATTAATTTTTTTTAATAAAGTTTTCTATTTAAATATATGTTAAAAATGATTTTTATAGGTTTTCTCTTAATAAAAATTAGTAAATACGATTGTTAATTTTTCTTTTTTTACAAAGAATAAACCATTAATATAAATGGCTTTATATAAAGGGTCACTATTCTATTATTCATCTAAAAAGTTAATAGATGAAAATGAAAAATGATAATAAATTGGGGGAGAAAAATTTAGATTATTCATATTCACCTAGAGATATTTTTAGTGTAAATTATTCGATATATTATTGGAAAATTATTGATTTTCTTGCTTATAATTTTGAAAAAATTGCAAGTAACTATGAAAATGATATCTCAAAAGAATATGAAAAGGAAACAGATATTTTTGAAACTTCAAAAGCCCAAAATATTCTTCATATCGGATGTGGTGCATATCCTGTTACTGCAATGACTCTTGCTAAAATGGATTGTAAAAATATTGTAGCAATTGACAGAAATCCAAGAGCAGTTAAAATGGCAAATAAGATTATTTCCAAAAAAAATATTTATGATAATATTAAGATTGAAACTGGAGATGGTAGGTTTTATCCTTTAGATAAATTTGATGCTATTATTATCTCAAGTAATTCAACTCCAAAAATTGATATTTTAAATCATGTTTTTAATAAAGCTAATCAAAATTGTAAAATTATTGTTAGAGAACTACGTGGGATTAGCAAAATAGTTACTAAATTTATAAATTCCTTTCCAAATATCAAACTTGTTAAAAAAATAATAAATCACTCCAAAGCAGACTCTAAATGGGAATCATTTTATACTATAAAAAAGGAATAATTTCAATAAAAACCAAATGTGATAAAGTGGAAAAATCTGATTCTAAAAAAACAAAAAAATTACATTATGATTTAACAGAAAATTATTTTAAAGAAATTTCTAAAAATAAAATGGGTTACTATGATGCAAAAAATGTACAAAAATTAAAACATACTTCTCAGCAATATAAAATATGGCAAATATGTATATCTTTTTTAGATTCTATTTTAAAAACCAATAAAAAAATTGAAAAAATTGCAGATATCGGTTGTGGAATAGGAGATTTTACTATTGATATTGCAAATAGATATTCGAATTTTAACAAAATTGTTGGGGTTGATTTTTTAGATGAAGTAATTGATTTAGCTGAAAAAAATGAAAAAAAATATAAAAAAGTCACATTTGTAAAAGAAAATTTATTAGATCTTTCATTTCAAGATAGATCATTTGATATAACCTTATGTATCAATGTAATTCACCATATTTATTCAAAAGATTTGAATAAGGCAATTAATGAACTTGCAAGAATCACAGATAAATATCTAATAATTGAGATTAGAAACAAAAAAAATATTTTCAACTTTTGGTATAAGTATTTTTCTTTGCCAATTTTATATAAAAAATTACCAGTCTATTCCAGTTCAATTGATGAATTAAACAAAATATTAAATAAAGAGAAATTTGAATTAAAGCGGGTAAAAGGTATATATGCAAATACTCGGATATGTTGGCGTCTTCTATTAATGTATAAAAAAGTTTGATTGAAATAAAAAATTGGAGGATTTCTTATTGAAAGAAGATAAAAATTTGAAATCATCAATTAATATTACTAACTGGAAAAGAAAAATAAATTGCTATAAATATAGTTTTTTAGAGTTTTTAGCTCTTAAAATAAATATTTTTTATAGACTTTTAATGGGATGGAGAAAACCTATTTTTTTAAATGAAATAAAACTTGCAAAAGTTACTTCGAAAGATAAAGTACTTTTAATCGGTGGAGGGTTCTTACCTTCAGAAAGCATGATAATAGCAGAAACAACTGGTGCAAAAGTTGTAACTATTGATAACAATCTTACAGCCTGCAAACATGCAGAAAAATTTGTTAAAAAAAGAAATTTATCTGATAAAATTATTATAAAACATGCTGATGGAAGAAACTTAATTGTAAAGAGTTTTAATACTATTTTTATTGCTATTAGTGTTTGGCCTATAAATGGCGTTTTTAAAAATTTATCAAAAAATCTAAAGAAAAATTCAAGAATTCTATGTAAAAGTTATAATGAAGATATACCAAAAATATTAAAAAATGAAGGTTTATCTGAAAACTTTAAACTAGAAGCTCAAATTAAAAATCCAAGTACAAAATCATATTTGTTTATTAAAAAATGATTATAGAACATTCAAATTCTTTTTTTTATTAAATTTATTAATTGTTTTGTCAGATAATTTGGTCTTAAATAAAAGTTTATTATTGCCTCTCTGTAAAAACCTTCAAGCTCGTTTCTTGAAAAATTACCTAAACCATTTTGCGAATCAGCAATAACTGTGTAGCCATCTTTAATACTAAGTTTGCCTTCTTTTTCAGCTTGTCCCCATAGAGGAGAACCAAATTTATATGTTAGAATTGTAAATAAAACATAATCAAGTGGTAGAGAACAGGCGAACTTAATTGTCCTGTTGATATGGTCTTTTGTTTCAATTGGTGCACCAAGTATAAAAGTTCCAACTGTAAAAAAACCCATTTTGCTACTAAGATTTACTGATTTTTTAATTTGTTCAACAGTTGCTTTTTTATTGTAAAATTCTAAAACATCTTTATTTGCAGATTCAAGTCCAAAATATAGATGTTTAACACCTGCATTTTTCATTTTTTCATATAGTTTTATATTTGCAGTATCGACCCTTGCGCCTTGAATATATATTTCAAGATCTGTTTTGAGGTCAATTATTCTATCAAGAATTTTTTTTGCACGAATTTCATCTGCAAGAAATGTATCATCAACAATCATAACTGAATCATATTTTTCATTGATTTCTATGATTTCACTTACAACATTTTTAACAGAGCGTTTTCTAAATATTTTATAACCAAGCGCATTCCTTGTACAAAAACTACAATTAAATGGACAGCCTCTTCCAGTGATCATTGTTGTAAACTTTGGTTTAAAATTATTTTTTTTAGAAGATTTTGCATAATTATACTTATCGACAAGATGTCTAGCTGGAAAAGGAATTTTGTCAAGATCTTCAATAATTTTAGCAGGTTTTCCTTTCTTTATTTGGCTCTTTTCTCTATAATAGATTCCATTAATCTCCGATAGTTTCTTTTTCCCTTCTAAAGCTTTTATTAAATCAAGTATAATATGTTCTCCATCCCCTTCGACACTAATATCTGCAGAAGGAATTTCATCAAGTGATCTTTTTGGTTGTACAGTACAATGAGGTCCTCCGATAATAACTGGAATTTTTGGATCATTCTCTTTAATAAAATTAGCAATTTTTGCAGATTCTTTATATGCATATGTGTAAAAGCCACCTATGAAACTTTCTTGATAAGCAGAAGAATAAGTAGTCATACCAATAACGTCAGATGAAGGAATTACTTTTTTTAAAATGACTGAAGGAAATCTTTCTGCAAGAAGATCAAAAACTTCTACACTATGGCCCTTGTTTTCTAAAATACTACCAAGGTATAGAAGTCCTAATGGAGGATGGTATGACTGCATTTTATGAGGTTTTTTAGTATCTTTTGTAAAAATATAACCTGGAGGTACATGCAATAATGAAAATTTCATTTGTTCTCCCTTAAATTTTGATTTATTATGGTATTTCCATATTTGAATATATCCTTAAAAAAATAATAATTAATATTATAATGTCTATTCAGAACACAAATGAAAAGTACAATTCGAAAAGAACTTTTAGAAAAAAGAAAAAAATTACCCAAAAAAGAAGTTTTAGAAAAAAGTAAGAAAATTAAAAAAAAATTATTTGAAATAGAGGAATTCAAACAAGCATCAACAATACTTTTCTATGTTTCTTATGATAATGAAGTTTTTACCCACGATATGATCAAAGAATGCTTAAAAACAGATAAGACAGTTGCAGTTCCAATAAGCAATGTTGAAGAAAGAAATCTTACTTTATCAAAGCTAAAAAATTGGAAAGATCTAAAAAAATGCTCTTATGGGATTTTGGAGCCAATAAAAGAAAAAATAATTGAAATTTCAAAACACGATATCGATCTTATTGTTGTACCGGGTGTTGGTTTTGATGAACATGGTTGTAGAATAGGTCATGGTGTCGGATTCTACGATGAATTATTAAAAGATTCTACAAATGCATATCATATAGGGCTTGCTTTTGAAATACAAATCGTTGAAGAAATACCAATCGAAAGCCATGATATACCTGTTTATAAGATTATAACAGAGGAGAGAATAATTTATTGTTAAAAAAAATCTATGTTACAATATCTGAGAGTTTGTCTTTTTTTATTGCTTTTTTAATTTCCATTGCGATTCGTTCACCATAAGAAATTGATTCTCCATATAAATAACCAGAATGAGGAGTAAACCTTGTAAGTGGACTACCAGGTATTCTCATGGAAACGTCAAAGACAACCATTTCTTCTTTGCCTCTATCTGCAGCTATTGCACCTTGTAATGCAAATGGACCAATGATTCCTGGTGGACATTCTTTTTGTGTTGTTTTTACAAATTTTTCACCAAGGTCAAAAATTTTTTCGATAATACTTTCTTTAGTAGTTGCTGCAATATGACCTGTTTCAATGATTTTTGGTTTTAAATATTTTAAAACTTCAAGCTGTTCATTTGCTGGAAGACGGATAAGACCATCAAGATTAGTTTGTCTTCTAGTATCTGTACCCATAATTTCAAGTTCTTTATCAATTGCTGAATAAAAATAATTGAAATTTACCTGTGCACCTATTACATATTCTTCTATTACTGCCTTTTTTAGAGCATCCTTTGTAATAATCTTTTTTGAAAGAAGTTCATCTGCTTTTTTCTTATAATCAGAAAAATTATTTGCATAAAAAAAAGCTCTTTCGTATCCTCTTAATGCCTCATTAACTTTTACAATTACAAGTCTATCAATATCTTTTGGAGAGGTAATTATTTTAGGAAAGCGAATCTTTGCTTTCTCAAGGAGATAGTACTGATTTTTTGGTACATCTCGCTCTTCAAGTTTAAGCATACCACGAGTGCCAAAAATCGGGACTTTAAAATTATTTTCAATATCCTTAAAATCAAAATATACCCAGAAATACCTGTTATGAATAAAAATTACATTTTTATCTCTTAATTCATCCTGAACCTTTGGTTTTGTAATATCTGAAAATTTATCAAGGACAATTGTTTCGTCAATACAACCTCGTCCATCTTTTCTTGTTTTGTAATAATTTGTATAGGTTTTTTCTCTTCCTTTTTGACAAACTGCAATTGTCTTAAAGCCATGCTTTTTTGCACCTCTGCAAACATCAAGACCGGAATGCCCTCCTAAAACACCTATTGTAATATTTTTTTTATCATATGTATTTACTAATTTTTGGATTTCTTTTATTTTAATCATATGGAAGCTCCCCCATATATGAAATTATTATTTGAATTTTGGCCTTTTAGATAAGTATATTGGTAAAGGAATAGGTTTCTGAGGAAAACCTTTGGTTTTTGTCGTAATCAATTTAAATATTTCTTTTATTGAATAAGACTTATTGCTCTCTCCAATATCAGAAACTCTAAATCTTGGAGTGAATTTTTTACTTTTTTTCTCTTTTTCGCCAACAACAATTATTATTGGGGTCCATTCTTTTTCTGCATCACGAATTTTTTTACTTACACTTTCCTCTCTATCATCTATATCTGTTCTTATTTTTTCAAATTCAGATATTTCATTAAACTCATCAACAATTCTCTTACAATCTGAAATAAATTCATCACCTACAGGTATCAATCGGACATGGGTTGGTGATAGCCAAAGTGGAAACATTGGTTTTATTCCCTTGTTCATCTTCATTGCCTGTTTTTCAAGTAAAGCATAAATTACTCTTTCAATCGCACCAGATGGACTACAATGAAGAATAAGGGGATGTTTCATTTTTCCATCATTATCAGTAAATTTTATGTTATATCTCTCACCATTTTCAATATCAATTTGATCTGTACTTAAAGCTGAAGCTTTTTCTGACACATCGACAAAATTAAATTCATATTTTAAAATAAAGTAAAAAATCCTTTCATCCCACATCTCAAGTAGTACTGGCTTTCCAAGTTTTTTTACTATTTCTACCATGAAATCCTTATTTTTTTCATAAAAATCTTTTGTGGTTCTTAATGCCATTTCTATATCATTATTTTCGATGCCAAGATTTTCAAGAACACTTAAACATAAATCGTATCTAACTTTGAATTCATCCATTGCCATTTTTAAATCAGACGTAAATGCATGAACATCAGGCATTGTAAACGCTCGAAGTCTACGTAGTCCAGTAAGCTCACCAGATTGCTCTCTTCTAAAGGAGTATCTTGTTAATTCATAAATCTTTAAAGGTAGATCTTTGTAACTAATGGTTGCATCATGGGCCATTAAAAACTGTCCAAAACATGCTGCAAAACGAAGGAAAAAATTACGCTTGTCACTTTCAATTTGATACTGACGTGCTGGAAAGCGTTGCAAATATTTTGAAAGAGTAGGATGATCCATATCATACATTATTGGTGTTTCTACCTCAAGACCGCCATATTCAACTACTCTTTGTGTGACATACTCTTCAATCAATTTTTTAATAAAACGGCCCTTTGGATAAAAACGCATATTTCCGCCGTCTGAAGCGGGCTCATAATCTGCTATTTCTAGTTTTTGCATGAGAGCAACGTGAGGCGGTTCGCCTTTAACTGCTCGTGATTTTTCTTTTTCATAAAAGGAAAATTTCTTAAGATTTTCATGACCTATGAAATCAAAATCTCCAACATCGTGTAATTTACCATCTTCTGTCAGAATATACCAATAAGAGCTTAACTTACGTTCCTGTTTTAACGATTCTGTTTCTTCACCAGTTGGAATTATTTCTCTAGAGAGTTCAGACAAGGGATGACCTTTACAGGATATTTTAAAGGATTTATACCAACCAAAAGGTGATCTTTTGACATTAAAATGTTTATTTTTTAATTCATATTCAATTTCAATTAAAATCTCTTGAGCTGTTTTTGGACTTGCAAGATTTGAAGATAAATGTGCATAAGGATACAACATTATGTTTTTAACTTTTAACTGCTCTGCAGTTTTTTCAATTTCTAAAACTGTCTGAAAAACAGCCTTTTTTGGTGATTTTTCATCGATTTTTTCAACTGCAGTAAAAGCGGTTAATGCATCTTCAAGTCTTCCGCTTTTTGTTTTTGTCTGTTCAGGATTTTTGATTGCCTTATCTTTTACTTCATATTCTATATAATCACTGTGAATGAGTAGTAATTTCATTAAATCAACACTGTAAAACAAATAATCCTTCTTAAAGATAATGGATTAATGGGGGAGGCGGCGGAGGTGTTACACACCGCAATAAAAAACTATATTGAATTTACTTGCAATCCCATCTCTCCGCCTAACTTTGAATATATTAAACAATATAAGAAAGTTTCGGAAAAATATTTTCTCCTGTAAATAAGGAGAAATTAAATAAGTTTTTTATAAGAATCGGCGTCAAGAAGACTTTTAATTTCTGATTCATCTAGTACTTCAATTTCTACAAGCCATCCTTCATCATAGGGGCTTTCATTAATTGTCTCAGGAGTTTCTTCAAGTTTATGATTTACTTTAGCAATTTTTCCTGAAACAGGTGAATAAATCTCAGAAACAGATTTTACTGACTCTACAACACAGAGTTCTTCACCTTTTTTTATTTCCTTGCCGACCTCAGGAAATTCAACAAAAACTATATCTGTCAGTTCTGATTGAGCATGATCAGTAATTCCTACTTTTGCAATATCGCCCATTACTTCTAACCACTCATGCGTATCAGTATATTTCAAATTACTTCTAACTTCTTCACCCATTTCAATCAAGCCTGTTATTTTAAAATGTCATTTAAATTTTTTCAAATATTTACTTCGCCCAATCTTTAGGGACAATTGGAGGCTTTACCACTTTTGCTTTCACAGGTTTTCTACGAATAATTATATCTAAAGCATTATCCTTTTCACGATAATTGGGGTGAACATATCCAATTGCAATTCCCTTCTTTAAACAAGGAGACAATGTCCCACTGGTTACAACCCCAATCTTTTTTCCATCTTTTTGAATTTCATAACCATGTCTGGGGATTCCCTTTTCCACACAAATCATATTTGTAAGTCGATGATAATTGCCTTCTTCTTTTTGTTTTAAAAGGGCTTTTTTTCCAATAAAGTCATGGTCCCAATTTATTGTCCATGACATAGTCGCTTCAAGAGGTGTCTTTCCTCCTTCGAATTCATTTCCTGCTAAAATAAAACTTTTTTCAAGTCGAAGTGTATCTCTTGCCCCAAGTCCAATGGGCTTTATTCCAAATTCTTTCCCAGCTTCAAGAATTTTGTTAAAAATATCTTGAGCATCTGATTTAGGTGTAATATTTAATTCAAAACCAAGTTCACCTGTATAACCGGTATGTGAAATGATACAATTTATACCTGCAATATTAATATATCTACAAGCGAAAAAACCAATTTTTTTAAGATCTGTTTTTGTTAACTTTTGTAAAGTATCTCTTGAGTTTGGACCTTGGATTGCTAGAATTACATATTCTTTAGAAACATTTTCAACTTTTGCACATAAATCAAACTCTTCAGCTTTTTCATTTAACCATTTTGTTACAGTTTCTGCCATTCCTGCATTTGGTATCATCATAAATTTATCTTCAAGATGCATAAATATAGTATCATCAATTACTGTTCCATCTTCTCTTAAAATTGCCGTGTATTGACTCATCCCATCTTTTATTCTTGATGAATCTTCCACTGTCGTTAGACTAACTAGTTTTTCAGCGTCCTTTCCAGTAATCCAAATATTACTCATATGGGATACATCAAATAATCCTACTGATTTTCTAACAGTTAAATGCTCATCATTTATTGATGTAAAGTAGATTGGCATTTTGAAACCTGCAAATTCAGTAAATTTTGCATTTAATTTTTTATGTATATTATTTAATGGTGATTCAAGAAGCATATATATCGCAAAAGTGTATTCAATGTCCCTTAATTTAATATTTCTACAAAAATGAAAAATTAATATAAGACTCACAGATTAAATATAGTGATTAAAAGCAATGGCATTTTATTTACTTATATTAGGGAAAAGAATTTTTTTAATGATTGCTTTATTAATAAGACATCCTATATTAATTTATAAAACAACTCAAAAATCAGAAAAAAAACCCTTAGGATTTAGAAGCGAATATTCAAAAACTTATGAAATTCCTAATTTTAATAAAGAAATTAAATTTTGTAATTCAAAGGAAAAATATCTAAGACCAGTTTATTTATGTGAATCAACTGCGCATGAAATAATTGCAATGGCAAATCAATTAGGAGCCTTTAAGGTTTCAAAAAAAGACTATGCTGAAAATGTATTTCATTTTGTTAAAAATAATATTAGATCAAAAAATGCCCCTGTTTTTGGTGCTTTAAAAACATTAAAAAAAGGATATGGTTCATGTTTTGATTCTTCAAGCCTTTTTATAACATTATGTAGATGTGGTGGGGTAAAAGCAAGATATAAGATTTATTTACATAATGAACCTCCTGAAGGTTTCCAAACTTTAACTGAAACAGTAGATGAAGAATTAATTGGAGGACTAGCAATTCTTGCAGCATTTTATACAGTAGCTGAAGTCGAAATTGATGGAAAATGGTTAGAATGCGAGGTTTCATCTCCACCAGAACTTGATGCTTATTGGAAAGTGCCAATCGCGCATTTTGGAGAAAATTGCGGAAAAGTAGCAGGATGGATACCTGATGATGTTGTTTTTCTTGAGAAATTGCCATTTAGAATTACAATTCCAACAAATATCATTTTTAGATTGCTAAGAGATATTTTAGAAGATATTAACAGAAAAACAGATGAAGAATGGGAAGAAGGAAAAAAGATACTTGAAAAAATTGGACGAAATGAATATGATAAAAAAGCAAGAAGAAAATATGGATTTTTACCATCTTTAGAGGACTAGATATGGAAACAGATAATTACGAACAGGATAAACAATTCAAAGAGTATACAATTTCTGCGATTAAAAAATATGCCCCTTTAAAGGAATTATGGACCCCCCCAGATTTTGCATTATTCAGTCCTAGTGAAATATATAATGTTCCATATAAGGAAGCAGAGGAACTTAGATTAAAAGCAATTAAATATGCATTTAAACATCATTATTTGAATTCAACTTATTACAATAAATACTGTAAAGATTTAGAAGTTAGACCTGAAGATATAAAAACAGAAAAAGATTATAAAAAAATTCCATTATTATCTGATATAATATTCAAGGATCATCCCGAAGCAGGTAAAGATTTTGTTAATTGGCTAAATAAAATATTTGTTGGAAAACTACCTCAGATTCAACAAATTAGTAAACGATCCTCATACGACGAAATAATAAATGCTTTTCAAATGAAAGACATAACTCTAGTTTTTAGCAGTGGGACAAGCGGTAGTTTTTCTTTTGTTCCTAGGGATAAAATAACTTGGAATAAACAGATGTATATATGTTCAAGAATTTTTGAGATGTCCCCCTATAAATTTAGAAAAAAAAATTCTGTTATTATATGGTTAGGGCCAAATCCATTAAAGACTCATTTGTATATTGGTAGATTAACCTTAATCTTAGCAGATCTTTTTGAAAATTCAAATATTTATTTTGGTATTGAGCGTGAGCTTACAACAAAAGCAATAAAACTTCTTATGGGTACAACAAAAGGAGGTTTTGAAAAAATAAAATCAAGTCTTATTCGCCCTTTTATTTTAAACGAAGAAAATAAAATAATGAACAGAGTAATAGATATTCTTGATAAAGCTGAGAAAAAAGAAATTGAAATTGGTATAGGTGGTGCTCCTTTTTTTGTTGAAATGCTTATGTCAAAAATAGAGCAAAAGGGTTTAAAATTTGATATTCAAAAAGGTGTAGTATTAACGGCTGGAGGATGGAAAACATTTAGCGGATTTGAAATACCTGGAGAAAAATTTCGCAGTAGAGTAAACAAAATATTTGGAATTCCTCAAGAAAATTGTAGGGATATCTATGGCATGGTAGAAAATAATGCCTTACATGTTAGTTGTGAAGGTCACTACAAACATGTTCCTCATTCCATTGTTTATCCAATGGTTCTTAATGAAGACTCTGAACCATTGGGCTATGGCGAATATGGAAGATATGCATTTCTTGATCCTTTGGCAAATAGTTATCCTGGATTTATTATGACAGGTGACAGAGTCAAAATTCTTGAAAGATGCCCTGTTTGCAATAGGCCAGGGCCTGTGATTTGTGAAGAAATTTCAAGATTAAGTGGCATACAGGATAGAGGTTGTGGAGCTGCTCTTGCTAGAATGTTTTCTGAAGAAATTATGAAAACAAAAGAAAAAAATTAATTATAAAAAATAATTTGTGATAAAACCATGAAGCTTAATTTAGGTTGTGGAGGAGAACATAAAAAAGGATACGTCAATATTGACGCTTTTGATAATACAATTGCAGACAAAATTATGTCGGTAATAGATTTAAAAATAGATGATAATATTTCCGAAGAAATTTTAATGTCTCAATTAATTGAACATTTTGGAATAGCTAGAAGTATTTTTGCTTTAAGTGAATGTTTTAGAGTTCTAGCCTCACAAGGAAAACTCATTATTGAAACCCCTGATTTAAGAGAGTCATTTAAAATATATTTAAATGGAGAAAGAGAAGATAGAAAAAATATCCTGCCATGGATATATGGTGTAGACATCCCTGGAATGCAACATAGATTTTGTTTTCCTGAGGATTTAATTGAGGAAGAACTTAAAAAATTAGGTTTTGAAAATATAAAAAAAGATTATTTTAAATATGATAAACATCAACCTATTTTAAGAATAGAATGTTATAAACCTAAGAATTTTGAAGGTTTTCAATTAATTACAAAATATAGGAAAAAACTTTTAGATAATTCTAAGATAGACTTAGATAACCAAATTAATGCTTTGGAAAAAGTTGAACTTATTGAATTTTTTGCTGAAAGACTGATTAGTTTTTTAAAAACAAAAAATGAGAAAAAAATTGAAGAAATATTAATAATTGGTTCAACAAAAAGTCCTGAAATGACATATGAATTTTTTAATGTTTTAACAGATAATGGTTTTTTATCTCGTGATAAAGAAAATTTATATATGAAAGTTTTAGAGAAGTTAAAAGAAATTGATTTTGTAAAAATTCTATTAAAAAAATTATTAAGTATTGACAAATTTGTAGGAAAACAAGATGAACTTTTTGATTTAGTGCAAAAAAATGGTAAAAACATAGTTAGAAAAATATTATACAATTCTGATACAAGAATTGAAGAATTAATAGATTTATCTCTAAATGATTCATTAATTGAAGAAATTAATATCGATTTTTTCTCTGAAAAATTGGTTATGCTTGAGGCAAATAAGTTATTTCAAAAAGGAATTAAAGAATTTAATTTATCAAAATTTGGAGAAGCAATTAATTATTTTGAAAAATCATCAAAAATGTTTCGTGATCAGATTCTAACCTATTGGAATTTAGGTAGATTATATATGCTAAGAGATGATAAAAAAAATGCAAAATCATATTATGAGAAATCATTGAGTCTTTTAAAAATAATAGATTATGAAAATGAAAAAGACTTGAAAAAGTTGTTAAAAGATGAAATGGAACTAACTAAAAAAAATGATTATAATAAATCAATAGTATCTTTAAGACAAATATATAAATTAGATAAATTGTAGTAAAAAAATTTCAAATCAAGATAATTCAGAAAAAAATTGATATTATAAAAAAGATTATAACATTTTATAAAATATATAAAACAAATTTATGGATTTACAAAAATTAAAGAAAATATTACCAATAATTGGAATTATAATATTCATTTATATTATTTTTAACATTGGTTTAGATAAGATATTAAATGCTTTATCTACCTTTCCACCTCAATATATAATCTTATTATTTTTTTTATGGATACCATGCACATCAATAGGTACTTATAACTGGCAATTTATTTTAAAAAAACAAAAAATAAAAGTTAGTTATTTGTTTTTGTTCAAAACATTATTGATAGCGCATTTTTTAGGTTCAATAACTCCAGGTAACATCGGAGCTTTTTCAACGATTTTTTTATTAAAAGAAAAAAGTGGTGAACCTATAGAAAAATGTACAACAAATGTACTTTTACAAACAGTAATAGCGTCTTTGACGCTATTATCTCTAGCGCTAATAGGTTTATTATTATTTATACAAAAGCAATATTTTCAATCATATTTACCTCTTTTGATAATTCTTTTTTTAATATTGCTTATTTTAAGTATGATCTTTTTTGTGGAAAAAATTGGAAAAAAAATATTGAAAAATTTTTTAAAAATATTTTTACCTAAAAAACATAAAAAAAAAGCCAATTATTTTGCAGAGATGTTTTATAAAGATTTCCCATCTTTAAAAAGTATTTTTATTTTAATAATATTATCTTTTTTAAATTGGTTTGTCCTTTTTTGTATTATTTATCTAATAGCAGGATTACTTTTAATTGACATTCCTTTTATTTATTTCATTTTTATTTATGCAGTTGGAGTAATCTTGGAGTCTTTACCAATATCAATTGGAGGATTTGGAATAAGAGAAGCAGGAATAATTCCACTCTTTTTGGTATTTGGTGTATCTCCTGAAAAAGTAGTTGCTCTAGGCCTTTTACAAAGTATATTTGTATCATGGGGAGTTTCTGGAGCAGTAGGAGCTTTTTTATATCTCAAAAAACAAAATAAAAATAATTAATTTTTTAATCAATATTTTATCTTATTGATTGTATCTTTTTATAAAAAGATAAAATTATCTTAAATTGTTCACTAGTAGGAAGAGGGCGAATAAACATGCTAGACCAAATCTTAGGAAAAATTGTATAAATTAAATACTGCCATAATTCATTTAAATCATATTTTGTTTGGTATTTATCGATATTTTGAAAACTTGTTTTAATTAAATCAAAAAATTTTCGATTGTCAGTCACATGACCAATTATACAAGCTCCAACCAAATTAAAGTTAGATAATTGTTCCCAAATTGGACTTTTTAAAACAGTTTGTAAACTATAACTTCCTCGTTCCCAATCACTAGAATCTTTCAAAATATCGGTATCAATAGATATATATGTTGGAGAATTTGGATTTAAAAACTTGTTGCTAAAATACTTGTCTAAAAAAGGATGATAAAGTAAATCTTTCTTTTTTTCTAAATTATAATCAAATCCAGTTTCCTTTCTAAAATCTTTTGTTCCAATCATTACAACTCGATTAACAAGATTTGTTTGATAAGCATAAGAAATCCAGTTTCCGCAGTGTAAAAGATTGGTTTCAGGTTTATAAATACCACAGTCCATATGATGATCAAATAATATTAATTGAATCTTTTTTTTTATTTTCAATTGGATTCTATTAATATTTGCTATATCAACATGATGGAAGTTTGAAGATCCGCCAATTAAAAAGAAATAGTCAGCAAGTTTTTTACTAAAATCAAGGATTTCTTTTGCATTAGAATATAAATTTAATTTAAAAATACTATCAGATGATATGATATTGCAAGTAGATGAGTCGATTAGTTCTGATTTATATATATCTAACATAACTTTATCAGTTATAACAATATTTGCATCAGACAACTTTATGTTTAGCATATTAATATGCTTGATAATTAATCATTATTATTATAAAGCTTTTATCAAAATTTTATAAGTAAATATGAATTTTATGGTAAATTAGCTTTTTTTAAATTTAAGTTTAAAAACTGGCCTATAAATTATATAAATAATAAACTATAATTATGTTACACTTGAGAGGTATAAAATGAAAAAGAAAAAAGAAAATCAGTCAGTAGACACCTACAAATCAGGTGGAAGATATGGTACTGTAAGTATAAAAAATTTTTAAAAAAATAGTAGTCGGCCATAAATTATATAAACCATATTTTTTATTTTAAAAAGATGACTGTTCAGTCAAGATATAAACCGGGATGCCCTGTTTTTGAATTGACATTGAATTGTAATTTGAATTGTATTCATTGCGGATCTTCTGCAGGCAAAAAATTTAAAGATGAACTTACAACTAAAGAAGCCATTAAGATTTGCCATGACATGGCCAAAATAGGATCTGGTGGAGTAGCCCTAATGGGCGGTGAAGTTCTATTAAGAAAAGATTGGGATATTATATCTAAAGAGATAAAAAATCTTGGCATGAAACTCTCTATCGTCACTAATGGATATTTTAATCCAAAAAATATAATATCTAAATTAATTAAATTAGAAGTTGATTCGGTAACTGTTGGTTTAGATGGTATAAAAAAAACTCATAATTATATTAGAGGGGCAGAAGATGCTTTTGATAAAACTATAAATTTTATCAAATTATTAAAAAATGAAGGTTTAGACGTCTGTCCAATAACAACTTTTCATAAAATAAATATAAATGAATTTTTTGAAATTAGAGAATTAATATTAAGTAAAGGACTAGATTGGAGTGTAAATTATGCATCTTTAATTGGTAGATTTCCAAAGAATTTACTATTAAATGAAGAAGAATATTATGAATTAACTCTGCTCATTGCTGCTTCTCAAAAAAAATATTCAAAAAATAGAGTTATTGCCGGGCACAATATGGGTTTTAATGCTCGTTTTGTACCAAATCTAACACTTTATTCTAAATGGACTGGATGTATTGCCGGTAAATTATCTTTAGGGATAAAAAGTAATGGTGATGTAAATGGTTGTTTACCATTACCAAAAAATTTTACTGAAGGTAATGTAAAAAAGAAAAGTTTAATAAAAATATGGAATGACCCAAATTCTTTCAGATATAGTAGAGAATTTAAAGAAGAAGATATCAAGGGATTTTGCTCAACTTGTAAATACAAAAAAAGTTGTAAAGGTGGCTGTACATTAAATTCAGTTACAATAACAGGCAATATTCATAATGATCCATACTGTCTTTATAGAATTGAGCAAGAGATATTTGGTAGAAATATTGAAGAAAAAATTAGAGAGATTAAAGAACGCCATTCAAATAATTTATAAATTTTTAAAAAATGCGTAAAATTGATTAATTAAGAACTATAAATTAAAAAAAAAATATTTAGGTGAAAAATATTGAAAAATGATATAAATATAAAAAAAAATTATTTTATTCACGGAGAATCATTTCCAGATGGAGTAATGTTTAATGATGATAGGTTTCTTTCTGTTTCATACAAAATAAGAAAAGGAGAAATAAAAAATAAAATTATAAAAATTGATTCGATATTAAGAAAATTTCCGTTTTTAAATAATATAATAATTATCAGAGGGCTAGTCAACTTTTTTGAAGGTTCAGCTAACCAATATATAGCAAGAAATCAGATATATAGAAATAAAAAAGATGAAAATTTCAATAAGTCAATAATTTTTCTAAACATAACTGGGATTTTATTTACAGGTTTTTTTCTATACTTTTTGATACCAACTCTTATTTCATTTTTTTTATTAAAATATGACTTAGATTTCAATGTTCTATATGCAATTGAAGTTTTTGTAAGATTAATCTTATTCATATTAATTTTTTTAATAATTAATTTAACAAATAGCGGAAAAAAAACCTCATTTTTTCATGGTGCAGAACACAAAACAATTCTATGTTATAATTTCGGTGAAAAAATAAATATTAAAAATGTAAAAAAGTACCCGATCTATAATCCCTCATGTGGAACGAG
>Ga0272442_10004397_pt1 | contig 19309 bp, 8 predicted proteins | sample SSMForm2O_FD_200262 | JGI IMG/M metagenome (GOLD analysis project Ga0272442, IMG submission 200262) | Marine sediment archaeal communities from Little Sippewissett salt marsh, Falmouth, MA, United States - SSM-Form-2O | ecosystem: Environmental > Aquatic > Marine > Wetlands > Sediment ... | reverse complement strand
GGTCGAGGCCGGTCGGCTCCAGGACCTGCACGACGGGTTCAGCCGGCGATGCCGGATGATCAACGAGCGAGCGACCGTGCTCAGCGCGGGGCAACGGTACACCGGGCGCGTGCTCGACGTGGACCCGTTGGCCGGGCTCGTCCTGGCCTGCGACGACGGAGCCACCTGCCAGCTGCCCGCGGACCGTTCGACCATGGTGTAGCCGAGGCCCACGCCACGCATGAGACCCGTCCTGATTGACAGACTGTTCGTGATCGGAATCGCTGCCGCGTTGACGCTGTGGTGCGGCGTGCTGGTCGTGCTTTGGGCGACGGGGTTCGACCCGTCGGGCGCGCCCCTGGCGGTCGCGGCGGCGGCGCTGATGGGCGGAACCTGCCTGGCCTTGGCGGTGCCCGCTCGGGCCGCCGGGGCGATCCAACGCCTCCTGGTTCTTCTGCGATTGGACCGCAGCCTGGCGATGGAGTTGGCGATGGCGGGCTCGGCCCCGGCGGGGCGCCAGGAGATGAAGGCGATGATTCGCCTCCTGGCGGCCTCGGCGGTGTTCGCGGCGATCGTCGGTCTGGTGAGCACGGCCGTGGTGTTCCTGGTCTCGACGGCCACCGGCGGCGGCGCCGAGGCGCGGTTCGCGTGGGGCTGCGTCGCCTGGATGGGGATCCGCCTGGGCATGCAATGGCTCGCCATGATGCCGATCGCGCTGGGCGTGGGCGTGACGTTCCTGGTGACCGTGCGTCTCCGGGGTGGCTCGGGGCGCGACGTGTACGCGACTACGTGCCGCGAGTGGCTGATGGGTGTTTCGGTCGGGCTGGTTGCCCTGGGCGTGGCCTGGTGGACCGCCGCCGACCTGCTCGGGGTGGCGCTGGTCGCCTGCGTGGCGCTGGTGGGCACCGCGGCGGCGCTGCTGCAACGGGCGAAGCTGACGGTGCGTCCGCGTCCTCGGGCCTGGCCGGTAGAGTCGTCCGGACGATGGGCGGACCGGGCGGGCATCGCGTCGTCGTCGGCCGTCGGAACCGCCGTGCTGCTCGTGCAGATGAGGCTGCTGCGGGACTTCGCGGGCGTCGGGCTCGGCGGGTGTCTCTGCTGGGCCGGCGCGTCGATTGCCCTGCTGGCCGTGCTGCTCACCAAGGCCGACCGCCGGAGCCGCCCGCCGAGCGCCGCCCAGCAGGTCGGCGCGACCTTGGGGTTCCTCTGCGGGGTGGTGCTGCAAGGCGCTCTCGGGGCCCGGTGCGTGGCCGGTGGAGCGGTCGCGGTGGCTTGCGGTCTCTTGGCCGGTGCGGCCCAGTGGCCTCTGGTTGCCCTGGGCACGATGGTCGTCTCGCGTCAGCGGCGGGTGTTTGCCACCGGCGGGGGGCGAGCGAAGAGCTACGTGGCAAGCGTTTCACTGGGAGCGGGCGTGGCGATGGCGGTCTATGCCGCGGCCTCGGCGGCGGCGGCGGTGGCGCCGGTCGGGATCGCCGCATGCCTGCTGGGCATGGCGGTGGCCGTGGCCAGGGGCTTCGCCGCGGCGCGGCGCCGGGCCCAACGCCGACAATGGGCGCTGCTTGGCTCGGCGTTGATCGCGGTGACGGCCGTGGCGCCGGTGCTCGCGGGCGCCGGACCGTGGGGCGCTCGGGCGGGGCTGTGGCTGTCGAGCGCGTGGGCCGGGGCCGAGCGGGGCACACATGTCCTGCTGCCCGCCGGCTCGTGCGGGCCCGGGCGGTCGCGCGCGGTCACGGACGCCGTGGCGGAGGTCTTCGCGGCCCATCCGGGGCGGTGGTGGGTCGTCGCCGGGGAGACGGGCAGGGTCCTGGACCGGCCCCTGCCGGTGACCGTCACGGCGTGGCGGTCGCACCCGGACCCGACGGCGCTGCCGCCGTCTTTGCCCACACCGCCCGGGCAGGTGGCGTGGGGCAGCTTCCTCTACGAGGCGGCCCGCGACGGGCGCCGGTTCGACGGGCTGCTGCTGGCGCCCCTGCCGGCGGACCATCCCGAGGCGTGGCGCTGCTACGTGCCCGTCGTGCTGCACCGGTGTCGCCGGAAGGTTCACCCCGGCGGGGTGATCGCCCTGCGGACGCAGGTGGCCCGGGGCGGGCTCGATAGGGCCCTGTCCGTGGCGCGGGCGTTCGAGGAGGTCGTGGGCCCCGGCTGGGCCGTGGTGGCCCCCTGCGGCGAGGGGCTGGACATGCTCCTGGTCGGCCCGGCGGCGGCTCCGGCCGTGGCGGCGGCGGTCCGAGCGGTCGCGTCGCGGCCCCGGGCCGGCGCGTGGGCCGTGACGTTGGAGCGTCTCTGCTCGAACGGCGCCCGGTCTGGTCGGCTGGGGGGGCGTGGCTGGCTGCGTGGCGGGGCCGACACCGGCGAACTGAGCCGGCGTCTGGCGGAGTTGGCCCGCCCCTGATGAGATTCTCGCCTTTTCCGGGAACCCCCACGAGGGGAGAACGACCAAGGGTGTGCGGCGTTGGTGCGCGCCGTGTGGTGCGCGGGCGCGCGGGAAAAGTGTTCGGCCGGGCGGGCAGCGCGACTTATAATCGAACTTACGGCGGCCCAGGCGGTACGAAGGAACGGTTGTTCCCGGCAGGGGCGGTCTGTCGCGGGCGTTGACGAGCGGAAACAACGGGCGAAATGAACATGGCAGGCGGTGATGACGTCTCTGGACGGGCCGGTATGGGCCGCCGCCGCGCCTTTGCCTTCTTGGCCGTCGCGATGTGCGTTGGGATTCCGACGATGGGGGCCCGGGCCCAGGTAGCCGCGGCTCGCCGCTCGCCGACCGCCAACGCCACCGCCGCCCCGCCCCCGCTGGTCCACGTCGACGAGGAACTTGGGGGGTATCTCGCCCGCGCGGGGGACCTCATCGGAGAGGGCAAGTACGACGAGGCCATCCAGATCCTCCAGGCCCTGATCCAGCGGGACGAGAGCGGCTTCTACGCCGAGGGCTCCAACCGCTTCATCTCGATGCGTCTCAAGGCCAACCAGTTGCTCGGGCGGATGGGGGCGAAGGGGCTGAAGCTCTACCGGGCCCTGTACGACCCGCAGGCACAGCGTCTGTATGCCGAGGGGATGGCGTCGGAGCGTCCCGAGGCGCTGCTGCGGCGGGTCTCGGAGCGGTATCTGCATACGACGTACGGGCCGAAGTCGCTGGCGGCGCTGGCGACGCTGTACTTTGACCGGGGCAGCTTCTCGCAGGCCTCGACGTGCTGGCGGCAGTTGTTGTCCATCACGCGGCCGGACAGCCGCAAGGCCGCCGTGCTGGCACGGATCGCCGCGGCCCATCATCTTGCCGGGGAGCGTGGCCCGGCCGATCGGGCGGCCGAGACGCTCAAGAAAAAGTACCCCGGCGCTTCCGATGTCCTGGGCGGGCGGACGCAGCGGCTGGACGATTTCGTCGCGCGCGTCCGGAAGCTGCCGTCGCGCAGCGCCGATGCCGGGCAGGCGACCGGCGGCTGGCCCGGGCTTGGCGGCGTGGCCGACGGCGTGGCGGCCATGTCCGACTGCGACATCGTGCTCGCGCCCCGATGGCGCCTTGGCGAACAGGCCGTCTCCTCGAACCAGAACCTGTTGACCAAGCTCCAGGCCGGCGGGCCGATGTACCTGACGAACCTCCAGTTCAACCGGTATGTCGGGAACAACCTGCGGCGCGTGGTGCGACTCCGTGACGGGCACCTGACGTTGCACAGCACGGTCTCGGGCCGGAACCAGAGCCAGACGCGGCTGCCGGCGATGGTCCATCCGGTGGTGGCCGGCGACCAGGTGATCCTTCGCTTGGAGGACGGGGTCGTCGCGTACGACCTGCTGACGGGCAAGCGTGTCTGGGAGAGCGTCGAGTCGCTGGGAATGGTGCGGGAGCTTTCCCACATCCGGTCGATGAGCTACTACTCCGGCGTCCAGGGGTACGTGGGCGACAGCGGGCGGTACACGTTGACGGTCGGCGGCGGGAGGGTCTACACGGTCTGCGACTTTCTGCCGGTGGGCAACCGCGTGGCGTACGCCTTGCGGCGGAACCCGAATCTGCGCAACGCCGACGACGGGGCGGTCCTGGCGGCCCTGCGGTTGGACAAGCAGGGGTATCTCAAATGGCGCATCGGGCGGGGGCTGGGCGACGACGACGTCATCCGCAACGGCAAGTTCTTGTCGGCCCCCACGTACCGGGCCGAGAGGCTCTACGGCCTGGTCCTGTACCTCGAACGGTACTATCTCGTGTGCCTGGAGGCGAGCGACGGCGGGCTGATCTGGCAGACGCCCGTGGCCCAGTCGCCCGCGCTGGTTCAGCGGTACGGGTATCGGCTGGGGGTTGATCCGCGACTGACGGTGGGCTCGGCGCCGGGCGTCGCGGACGGACGCGTCTACGTCACGACGAATTCCGGTGTGGTCGCCGCCTTCGAGGCCGAGACGGGCCAGCCGGTCTGGGGATACCAGTACGCCAGCCGCATCAACAACCTTGCCAGGACCTCGATCCGATCGTCCCGAGCAATCGCTCAGATGGGGGCCTACCGCCCGGCCAACCCCGTCATCGTGGCCGGACGCCGCGTGCTGTGCCTGCCGGCCGATAGCGACTACCTCATCGCCCTCGACGCCGCCACGGGCGAGCTGCTGTGGCATCGAAGCCGCCGCAACCAGGACGACCTGAGCGCCATCGATCGCGACCGTCTCCTGCTGAGCGGGCCGGGGCTGTTCGTCCTGCGGACGGCCGACGGCACCGAGCTCAGCGGGGGCCAGGAGGACCTAAGCATTCATGGCCGCCCGGCTGTGTGCACGCGGAAGGTCTTCGCCAGCGGCCGGGCCGAGGTCCACGAGATGGACCTGGCGACGTACCAGACGAGCAAGTTGAGCCTGTCGGCGGCCGACGGGCTCCTGGGGAACCTCGTCAGCGCCGACGGCAAGCTGATCGCCGCGAACATGCTGGGCCTGTGCACGTACTTCGACTACGACGTGGCGCGGGCCGAGTTGACCAAGCGGATGTCGAGCTCGCCGGCGGAGGCACGAGCCGGGCTGCTGAGGCAGCGGGCGCAGTTGAGCTTCGACTCGGGGCGGTTCGCGCCCGCCCTGGCGGACCTGAAGGCCTGCCGGACCCAGGCCGAGGCTCGGGGCGACAGCGACACGGCCAGCCAACTCCCGAAGCTCTTCTATCGGACCTACGTGGCGCTGGGCAACCGCGCCAAGAGCGACGACGAGATGCACCGCATGTTCCTCCAGGCGATGAGCTTCTGCGAGACGCAGCAGGAGCGGGCCCACATGGCGTTCCGCCTTGCGAAGTACCACGAGCGGGTGGGGCAGTACACCAAGGCAGCGGAGTTGGCCCAGGAGATCGCAGAGAAATACGGCGAGGAGGAATTGGCGGAGGTGGAGATCGGTCCGGGCGCCGACGAGTCGGTGCGGTTTGGGCGGCGCGAACGGATGGTGCCGGGTGACCGCCTGGCGGGGGACTACATCCGGGGCCTTCTGGAGAAGTACGGGCGGGCGTGCTACGCCGCGTTCGACACGCGGGCGAAGGCGGCCCTGGACGCGGCCCAGGCTGCGAAGGACGCGGCGGCCATGCTCGCCGTTGCCAACCGCTGGCCGAACAGTATCTGGCGGGACGACGCCCTCTTCCGGGCGGCCGAGGCGTTCTACGGGCTGGCCGCACGCGATCAGGGCAAGGCCGACGACTATCTCGCCGAGGCGCGCCGCCACCTCTACCGAGTGGCCCGGATGGACGACAGCCCGCATCGTTTTAGCGCGAGCGTGGCCCTGGCGACGATCTACGCCCGCGGCGGGTGGGTCACCTCCGCCCGCAAGGAATGCCAGGGCCTCCGCGAGCTGCCCGGGGACATGAAGGTCGCCTTCGGCGACGTTCGGGGGCGACTCGCCGACGTCCTGAAGTTGATCGAGGGCGGCAAGCTGCCGAAGCGGGCCCGGCCGATGCGGATCGTCGCGAGGATCTCCCCGCCGGTGGCCGAACTCTTCGGCCTGCGCGAGGGACGCGTCCACATCCTGCGCGACCAGGAGTACCGCGCGATCCGCGTGGGGGGCAAGATCGCCGTCGTCAAGGACACCGACGCCTACCTGCTGGACCCGACCAGCCGCGGCGCCGCCGAGGCCCTGTCGGCCTGGAAGGGACTGGCCGGCATCGACAAGGACGACGTGCACAAGTACGCCTACTACCCCCCGGGCATGCGGATGATCGGGGGCCTGAGCCGGGACGGCAAGGTGCTGGCCGTTGCCGACCGCAAGACGGTCCGCGGGCTGGACCTCGTTTCGGCGAAGGTCGTCTGGCAGAAGGAGATGGCCCGGATCGACATTCGATCGTTCTACTGCATGGGCACCGGGTGCGGCGTGTTGGTGATCGCGGACCGCAGCGGCACGGTCGTCTGCCTGGACATTGCCCGGGGCGAGGTGCTCTGGAAGAGCGCCCTGGTGGGCGGGCGACGGTACCCGGTGGCCCCGCCGAGAATCGCCGCGGACCTGGTGGTTCTCCGCCACGACGGGGGCAAGACCGTCACGTGCTTCAGCCTCGCCCGGGGCGGGCGGATCATCGGCAAGTGGCAGGGCTCGCAGTGGTCCGAATGTCAGGTGACCGACGATGGCCTGCTCGTGATGATGATCGACGGCGAGTTGACGGCCCGCGAGGCCGGGCGGATCGACAAGCCGCTATGGCGGCGGAAGTACGACGTGGGCCGTCAGCCGGCCATCCTCGGCGTCTCGGGGGACATGGTGGCCGTGTCGCCGAAGAATACGTCCGGGCCGGTGGAGGTCATCTCCATCACGGCGGGGCGGGTCGTCGCGACGCTCGACGTCGCCGCGGCCGGCGGCATGCCCGGCGTGCCCTTTTACGCCAGATTCGACGCAAAGAGCGTCTATCTTCTCTGCGGGGCCGGCGTCAGCGGACGGCGGAATGCCGTCTACGGGCGGCTCAGCAGCAGCCGCGGTATCCACCTCCAGAAGTTCTCCATGCCCGACGGCAAGCGGCTCTGGAACTCCGCCTTGGAGGACAACGCCGCCATGTACTTCCCCAGCGTCCTTCCAATCGTGATTGGCAAGGACCACGTGATCGTCACGGCGAGGCACTACCAGGCGAACATGGTTTACTACACGCACGTGGTCGAGACCGGCACCGGCCGGCGCGTGCAGAAAATCGACCTTCAGGGCAAGGGCGCGGGACTCCAGGAGGAGAACCGCCGTCGCCAGGGCATCGGCCAGCCCGTCATGACCAACGGGCGGCTTTGCGTGGAGACCTCGGAAGGAGTAATCATCTATGGGGAACGGTAGGATCCCATTCGGCCGGCTTGTCGTGGCGGCCGCCGTGCTGGTCGCCGGCTCGCCCACGAGTCGGGCCCAGGCGCCCAGCGCCGTCTTGCCGGAAATGGTCACGCGGAAGACGGTCAAGGCCGTTGGCCGCGGGCTGAACTACCTGGCCAAGACGCAGCGTCCCAACGGGGGGTGGCTCAACAGCGGCGGGTATGGCACGTACCCGTGCGCGATGACGGGCCTGGCGGGCGTGGCGATGCTGGCCGGCGGCTCGACACCGGAGTCCGGCCCGTACTCGCGGAACGTCACGCGGGCCATGGGCTACCTCATTCGCATCGCCAAGAGCCATTCCGACGGGCTGATCTCCGGGCCGGGCAGCGAGAGCCGCAGCATGTACGGGCACGGGTTCAGCATGCTCTTCCTCGCCCAGTGCTACGGCACGGAGATCAACCGCGAGTACGAAAAGAGCCTCCGGGAGGTGCTCACGAAGGCGGTCGCCCTGACGGCCAAGGCGCAGTCCGACCTCGGGGCCCAGCACAACCATGCCGGGGGATGGATCTACACGCCGACCAGCAAAGGGGACGAGGGCTCCGTGACGGTCACGCAGCTTCAGGCGCTTCGGGCCTGTCGCAACGTCGGCATCAAGGTCCCCAAGACGACGATCGACCGCGCCGTGGCCTACCTCAAGTACTGCCAGATGGGCGACGGGGGTATCTGCTACTCGGCGCGAAGCCGGGGCTCGTCGCGCCCGGCGATCTCCGCCGCCGCCATCGCCTGCTTCTACGCCGCCGGCATCCACGACCGCCAGACCGGCGGCAAGGGCACCGAGGCCGACATGGTCCAGAAGCTCATCTCCTACGTTCGCGGGCGCGCCGGCCCGGGAGGAGGGAGGCTCTCGGGAGGACACTACTTCTACACCCAGTTCTACCTTGCCCAGGCCTGGTATCAGCGGGGCGGGAAGGACTGGAAGACATACTACCCGCAGATTCGGGAGCGGCTTCTGCAGTTGCAGAGTCCCGACGGGAGTTGGAACGGCGACAGCGTCGGCACGACGTACGGCACGGCCATCGCCACGACCATCCTCCAGTTGCCGTACGGCTATCTGCCGATCTGTCAAAGATAGCTGCCAACCGACCGCCCCTCGCTGACAGGAGAACGACGTGACCGACGCGAACCAACCGACGAGCCCCCCGGGCGAGCTGGAGCACGAGGATATCCAGGCCGCCGAACGGCTCACCCAGGCCTACCAGACGATCCGCACGGAGATGGCCCGAGCCATCGTGGGCCAGGAGGCCGTCCTCGAAGAGCTTTTGACCTGTATCTTTGCCCGCGGGCACGCGATCCTCGAGGGCGTCCCCGGGCTGGCCAAGACGCTCATCGTCTCCTCGCTGGCCCAGTGCCTGGACCTGGACTTCGCCCGGATCCAGTTCACGCCCGACCTCATGCCGAGCGACATCACCGGCACGGAGGTCATCCAGGAGGACCGCGCGACCGGCACGCGGGAGTTCCGGTTCCTCCGGGGACCGATCTTCAACCACGTGATCCTCGCCGACGAGATCAACCGCACGCCGCCCAAGACCCAGGCCGCCCTGCTGGAGGCCATGCAGGAGCGGCAAGTCTCCATCGGCGGGCAACGCATGCCCATGAAGGACCCCTTCTTCGTGCTGGCTACCCAGAACCCCATCGAGCAGGAGGGCACCTACCCCTTGCCCGAGGCCCAGCAGGACCGGTTCATGTTCAAGATCTTCGTGGACTATCCGAACTGGGACGAGGAGTTCGACATTGTCCGCCTGACGACGGCCATTCAGCAGGTCGACCTGAAGAGCGTCCTGACCGGCGAGGAGATCGTCTCCTTGCAGGACATCATTCGCCGGGTGCCGGCGGCCGATCACGTCATCCACTACGCCATGCGCCTCGTGCGGGCCACCCGCGTTCACGAGGGGGGCGTCCCCGACGTTGTCCGGGACTACGTCAGTTGGGGCGCCGGGCCCCGCGCGTGCCAGTACCTGATCCTCGGCGGCAAGGTCCGGGCCGTTCTGCACGGGCGGTTCCACGTCTCCACCGAGGACATCCAGGCCGTCGCTCGCCCCGTGCTCCGCCACCGGATCATCACCAACTTCAACGCCGACGCCGAGGGCTTCACCGTCGACCGCATCGTCGATCGCTTGCTGGAGGTCATCCCGGCCCAGGAAAGCCCCATCGCCACGAACGTGGCCACGGGCAAGGCGATCGAGTCCTAGTCCCCGCGACAGGGAAGCCCACGCATGGCCAAGAGCACCGCTCAGGAATTGCAGGAGTACCTGGACCCGAATATCCTGGCAAAGATCACGCGTCTGGACCTCCAGGCCCGGCTGGTCGTCGAGGGGTTCATCTCCGGTCTGCACCGAAGCCCGTTCCACGGCTTCAGTGTCGAGTTCGCCTCGCACCGGGAGTACGCCCCCGGCGACGATATCAAGCACATCGACTGGAAGGTGCTCGGACGGACGGACCGCTACTACATCAAGCAATACGAGGAGGAGACGAACCTCAAGGCGACGTTTCTGGTGGACGCAAGCGAGTCGATGCGGTACGGCCGGCAGCGTGGCGAGGGGATGACGAAGTACCATTACGCGGCCGCCGTGGCGGCGTCGCTGGCGTTCCTGCTTCTTCAGCAGCAGGACGCCGTCGGGCTGGCGGTGTTCGACGAGGACCTGCGGACGTACGTGCCGGCCTCGGCCAACCCGAACCAGATCAAGTCGCTGGTTCACGCGATGGACGCGCAGTCGCCCCGGGCCAAGACCTCGCTGGAGCACATCTGCCACTCGGTGGCCGAGAAGATCCCGCGCCGCGGGCTCGTGTGTCTTGTCAGCGACCTGTTCGTCGACATCGAGGGCGTCATTCGCGGCTTGCAGCACTTCCGCCATTACGACCACGAGGTGATCGTTCTGCACGTGATGGACGCCGACGAGCTGACCTTCCCGTTCCAGGGCAACACGATGTTCCGCGGCCTGGAGGAGATGGGAAACCTGACGATCGAGCCTCGGGCCCTGCGACAGGGGTACCTGGAGGCCGTCGAGCGTTTCTGTGCGGACGTCAAGCGCAGGTGCATCGCCAGCCGGATCGACTACAAGCTGGTTTCGACGGCCGACCATCTGGACGCGGCCCTGCTGGCCTTCCTCGCCGCCCGCGCCGCCGCCACCCGCAAAGGCGGGGCCAAGCGGTGATAACCGCAGAGACGCAGGGATCGCGGAGGGGAACAGACAGGCAGAGAACGGACATGCGATTGCCAGAGAACGTCAAGGAGATTTGTGGGCAGAACTTCGGTGGCTCGCGCCACGTTGTGATGCAGGACAGAACAACGAAGACCTCTGCGGACTCTGCGCCTCTGCGGTAGAGAACCTATGCCCTTTCTACATCCCATCGTGTTTTGGACGGGTCTGGCGGCGGTTTCGGTGCCGATCGTGATCCACTTTCTGAACCGCCGGCGGTTCCGGATGATGGACTGGGCGGCGATGCAGTTCCTCTGGGAGTCCGTGCGAAGGAACCGCCGCCGTCTGCGGATCGAGGAGATGATCCTGCTGGCCTTGCGGTGTCTCGTGATCCTGGCGCTGGCTACGGCACTGGCGCGATTCTCCGGGTGCCGGGCGATCGAGGCCCTGCCCGTCGGTACCGAGAGTCAGACGGCCGTCTTCCTCATCGACGACAGCTACTCGATGGGCCAACGCGTCGGCGGCGGGACGATTCTCTCGGCCGCCACCACCGACGTTGCCGAGCAGATCGCCAAGCTCGCCCAGGCCGACAAGATCGCGATCTTGCGGACCTCGGGCACCGAGGACGCCGAGCCGTTCTTCAAGCTCACGCACGTGGCCGACGCCGAGGTCGAGCAGCTCTCGGCGCGGTTGGCGGGGTTGGCGCCGTCGGACGGGCGGGCGAGATTGGATCGCGCACTGGCCGCCGCCGCCAAGGTGTTCGAGGGCCAGAAGTCCGTCATCCGAAGGTTGTACCTCTATAGCGATTTCCGCCAGGTGGACCTGGTCAGCGACGAACGGGCCGACGGCATCCGGAACGGGTTCGCCAAGCTCCGCAAGGGGGGCGTAGAACTGGTCGCCATGGACTACGGGCGCACGCCGAAGGGCAACCTGACCATCGAGTCGATGGAGATGCTGGACAAGTTCGCGGTAGCCGGCCTGGGCGTACGCATTCGAGTCGAGGTCCGCAACCACGGCCGGTCCGCAGTGAAGGACGTGGAGGTCCGGCTGACGGCGAAGATCACCACGGTCGAGGGGCTCAGCGAGGTCGAGTTGCCCCGCGGCGCGATCGACCTGATCGAGCCCGGCGGCACGGGGCGGCTGGAGTTCCAGGTCGCCTGCCCCCAGGCCGGGCCCGCCCTTGTCACCGCCCGGCTCGCGCCCGACGAATTGCCCGCCGACAACCGCGCCGACATCGCGTTGGACGTCCGCCAGGCGCTGAAGGTGCTGGCCGTGGACGGCCGATCCGACCCGTCCGACCCGACCGAGAGCGAGTCGTTCTTCTTCGTGCACGCGTTGGACCCGGACCGCGACGGGGGCGAGGGGACGGCTGTCGAGGTGGTCTCGCCCAGCGCGATGGGCGAGGTGTCCCTGGCCAAGTACGACCTGGTGGCTTTGTTGGGCGTGGGGGAGTTTCCCGTCACGTTCGACGCCAACGGCGAGGCCCACTATCCGCAGCTCGACGCGCTGGGCGAGTTTGTCGAGTCCGGCGGCGGGCTGATGATTTTCACCGGCGAGCGGGTGAACCTGACGTTCTACAACGGCCCGATGTACGCCGACGGTTTGGGGCTCGGCCCGTTCCGCCTGACGCCCCGCCGGGGCGACCCGGGCAAGAAGGACCAATTCTTCCGCCTGGACCCCAAGACGCTCTCGGCCGAGGGCGGACTGAAGGTCTTCCGCGACTTCCTGGTCGCCGGCGTCGACCCCACCCGGTTCCTTCGGTTCTACGCGTTTACGGGCACGGACGACATCGCGCCGCCGGCGTCGGCGAGATACAAGGCACCCCGTGTCCTGGCGCGGTTCGCCGACGAGGACAACTCGCCCGCCATTGTCGCCCGCCAGGTCGGCGCGGGGACGGTCGTGTGGTTCTACACGACGGCCACCATGGCCTGGAACGACTGGCCCGCCGACGAGAATGGCACGTACGTGGCCGTGCTGAACGACATGCTGGGCGCCCTGGCGAGATCGCAAGACCCGGGCCTGTCGGGAGGGGTGGGCGAGCCGCTGACCTTCGAGTTGCCGCCGGAGTTGCACGACGCGACGGCCCTGCTCAAGACACCCCGGCATCCGACCGAGCCGATCGTGCCCCTGGTGCCCATCCGGCGCCCGGGGCGCCCCGGCCAGCAGCCCCGAAGCATCCTGACGTACGAACGGGCCCACCACGCCGGCGGGTACCGCCTGGACCTGGCCCTGCCCGACGAGACCGCCCGGTGCGTGCTGTTCGCCCGGACGGTGGACCCCGCCGAGGGCGACCTGACGTGCGGGCGAGAGCCGGCGTTGGCCGCGGCCGTCGGGAGCGAGGAGTTCGTCTACGCCGACCGAACCACCGCGCACCCCGGACGTGTCCGCAAGGCCGAGGCCCACAAGGAGTATTGGACCTGGGTGCTGGCTGCCCTGGCGATCCTGCTGGCCGCCGAAACCTTCCTCGCCCAGCGCTTCGGTCATTACCCGTCCGCCGTCAAAGCCAAACCAACACGGAGCCCGTCGTAGCACAATGAATTCCATCGTGACATGGCTGCTCGGGTCTAACCCCACCGAGGTCGTCGGCGAGGGCAACTGGCGGTTCGGTTTCGTCGCCGAATACGGAAACTACGTCAACCTCGCGCTGATCGTGGTCTTCGTGGCGATGGTCTACCTGATCGTTCGAAGCTACCGCCGCGAGGGCGACAACCCCGCCCGGGCCAAGGCGCTGCTTGCCGGTCTTCGCGTGGCCGTCTGCCTGCTCGTGCTGGCGGTCGTGTTTCGCCCGGCCATCGTCCTGCGATTCGCCCGAACGCTCTACTCCTCCGTTCTCGTGCTGATCGACGACAGCCGGTCCATGTCGTTCACCGACCGGTACGCCGACGCGAACACGCAGGCCGCCACGGCCCGGCACTTGGGCATGGCGCCCGAGTCGCTCGAGACCGTCTCCCGAATGGACATCGTTCGCGAGTCGCTCAAGGGCGAACGGGGCGTGCTGGCCGCCCTGGCAAACGACCACCCGCTGGTGCTGATGCGGTTTTCGACGGACCAGCCCGGCCGCCAGGCGTACACGCGTCCGCTGGGGCGTCTGGCGGGCGCATCGGGCGAGCCGTCCGGCGAGAAGCCGGGCCCGGCGACCGCCCCGGCGGCTCTCGGGGAGATCCTCGCCCGCCTGAAGGCCAACGGGCACGAGACGAACCTCTCGGCCGCCCTGCGAGAGGCCATCGACAGCGTGCTCGGGCGGCGCGTGGCGGGCGTCGTGTTGATCAGCGACGGGCAGGTCACCACGGCCGACGGCGGCGGACGACTGGCCGATACGGTCGCCTACGCCACCCAGCGGGGGCTGCGGCTGTTCCCCGTGATGGTGGGCGACCCGACGCCCCCGAAGAACGTGGCTGTCACGGGCCTCCAGGCCCCGCGAGAGGTCCGCCGCGGCGCGAGCACCGAATTTGCCGTCGTGCTGGGCCACCGGAACCTCACCGGCCGAAGCGTGACCGTCAAGCTCCTTCGCCGCGAGCAGAACGGCAAGAAATGGACGGACACGGGCCTGACCAAGAAGGTCGTGCTCAACGGCGAGCGCCCGCCGGGCGCCGCGCCGGGCGGCGCGTCGCGGGACAAGGGCGTCCAGACCGTCGCGATCCAGGTCGAGCCCGAGAAGGTCGGGCGGTTCGTCTACCGCGCCGTCGTCGAGCCCGACGCCGAGGAACGCAATGCCGACGACAACGCCGCCGATGCCGAGGTGGTGGTCTCCGACGAGAAGATCAAGGTCCTTCTCGTCAGCGGCGACGCCGGTTGGGAGTTCCAGTACGTCCGGAACTTCCTGCTCCGCCAGCCGGAACTCTACCGCCTGAGCGTCTGGCAGCAGAACGCCGACAAGGAGATCAACCAGTCGGCCTCGACGGGCATGAAGCTCGACCGCATGCCCAGGGAGCTGCCCGAGCTGGTGGGCACGCCGGGGGGCAAGCCGCACCCCGGGTATGACGTGGTGATCCTCTACGACCCCCAGCCGACGCAGGACGGCTTCGACGAGCCGTTCGTCAAGAACCTGCGCACCTTCGTCGAGCGGCACGGCGGGGGCCTGTGCTATATCGTGGGCAACAAGTACTCCGCGCCGGTGCTTCGCGGGCGGGGGCCCTACGAGGCGTTGGCCGCCCTGATGCCCGTCGTGCTCGCCGCCAACACGAACGATATTGTCGAACGGATCGGGCAACGCCGCCCGCAGGCCTGGCCCGTACGCCTGACGCCATACGGCGCCGACCACCCCGTGACGCGGTTCGGCTCGACGGCGATCGAGAGCACCGGCGTCTGGCAGGTCTTGCCGGGCGTCTACTGGTCGCACCCCGTGATGAAGACGAAGCCGCTGGCCCGCACGCTGGCCGTCAGCTCCAACCCCCTGCGGCGGACGGGCAGGAACGAGCCCGAGCCCCTGATCGTCGCCCAACCGTTCGGTATGGGGCGGGTGCTCTACCTCGGGTTCGACAGCACCTGGCGGTGGCGGTTCCTCCGCGACGGCTACTACCACCGGCTGTTCTGGTCCAACGTCGTGCGGTATCTCGCCACCCTTCGCGCCCGCCACGTGGTGATCACCGCCGGAGGCGATCGGTTCTCCGCCGGCGAGCGAATCACCATCGAGGCCGAGGCCTACGACGAGAACTTCACGCCCCTCAAGGCCGAGACGTTCGACGTGGAAATGATCAACACCGAGTCGGGCCAGGCCAAGACGATCGTCCTCAAGGCGGTCGCCAACAAGCCCGGGCGGTATCAGGCGACGGTCCGGGCCGTCCAGACGGGCACCTTCGAGTTGACGGCCATGAGGGGCGACCCGATGGCCAAGGAAAAGGTGCAGTCCAAGACGATCCGCATCGAGTTGCCCAAGGCCGAGGCGCTGCGGACCGAGGCCGACCGCGCAACGCTCGAGAACACCGCGTCGAAACCGGAGAACTTCCTGGCCATTCACGAGATCGACCGGCTGGCAAGCCTGATCCCGTCGGACCGCAAGACGGCCGTTCGCCTCGTGCCCTGGGAACTGTGGGACTCGAACCTGACGTTGTTGGCGATCGTCCTGCTGCTGGCGATCGAGTGGATCCTTCGCAAGAAGTACAACATGGCATGATATGACCCCTGGCGACCGAAAAGAACTGGTGCGGGCGGCGGTGTGGGGCAAGCTTGGCGCCCTGCGAAGGGCGATCTCGACACGCCTGCTGGCCGAAGGTCTCGCGTGGACCGTCCTGACGCTCGTCGCGCTGGTCTTCGTGACGCTGGCGTTCGACTACTTCCTGCGCCTCGAGCGTCCGTTGCGGGCGACGATCATGGTGCTGGCCCTTGCCGGCGTGGTGGTGGTGATCTGGCGACAGGTCGTCGTGCCGTTGCGCGTGCCGATGAGCGCAGCCGACCTGGCCCTGCTGGTCGAACGGCGGTTTGGCGAGTTGGGCGACCGGCTGATCAGCGCGATCCAGTTCAGCGACTCGGCCGATGCCGAGGCCCTGGGCGTGAGCGTCGCGATGATGGCGCGGACGGCTGCCGAGGCCAACGCGCTGGCCGGGCCGCTGCCGTTCGGCGAGGTCGTCGAGCGGAGAGGCATCTTCCGAAGCTGGGCGCTGGCCGGCTGCGCGCTGGGGCTGCTGGCGGGCTTCGCGGCCTGGCAGGGCGATATCCTCGGGCGGTGGTTCTATCGCAACGTCCTGTTCGCCGAGACGCCCTGGCCCCAGCAGACGTACCTGACGGTCCGGGGCGACCCGGCCGACTTCACGGTCTTGCGTGGCGACGACCTGACGGTGATTGTCGAGACCGCCGCCCGCAGTGCCGTCGTGCCGGACCACGTCACCTTGCACGCGCGGTACGCGGCCATCGGCAAGACGGAGGAACGGATCGACGCGGATGCCGGACACCCCGGACGGTTCGTGAAGGTCTTCCAGGCCGTGCCCGAGGAGTTCGAGTTTTACGTGACCGGCGGCGACGACCGCCGCGATGCCGCCCACCCGCACTTCGTCCGGCTGATCGACCCGCCGGCCGTGCGGAAGGTGCGATTCAGCGTGCGATCGCCGAGCTATATGAAGCAGCCACGGGCCGTGGAGGTCCCCGGCGGCTCGGGCGCCCTGAGCGTGCCGATCGGGGCGCACGTGACGGTCTGGGCCGAGTCGAACAAACCGCTCCAGTCGGCCGGAATCCTCCTCGATGCCCAGGCCGTCGCCACCATGAGACCGCAAGTCCGATCGGGCGGCTCGGCCGGCGAGGGCGATCGGCGGTACGTCGGTTCGTTCGAGCTCGGCGGGGACAACAAGCCCACGACGAAGATCCTCCGCTTTGCCCTGACCGATCGCCAGGGCCACGCCAACCGGCGCGGCGCGAAGTACCTCCTTCGCGTTCAGCCGGACCATCGCCCCGCGGTCGACCTGAGGAAGATGCGGATCGGCACGCGGATTTCGCCCCGGGCTGTCCTGCCCCTGCGACTGGGGATCAAGGACGACTACGGGCTGGCCTCGGCGGAGGTCCTCGTCGCGCGGTCCGACACGCAAGACGCCAACACGCAGCCCGTCGCGCTGCCGCCCGATACGGCCCGGGAGGCCAGCGTTCGCAAGGATCTGGACATCGAGCCGTTCGGCCTCAAGCCCGGCACGACGATCCACGTCACCGGGCGAAGCAAAGACACGCTGCCGGGGTCGTTCGGAGGGCCCAACGTCGGTGATAGCAGCGTGCTGACGTTCACCATCGTTCGCGCCGAAGACTTGATGGCCGAGTTTGTCCGCCGCCAGAAGGAAGTCCGCCTCGAGTTCGTCCAGGCCCTGGCGTTGCAGGACAACGCGCGGGCGAGGACGACCGCGGCGATCGGGATCTTCGCGGGCGGGACGGTCGACGCCGAGGCCCGGCGGCTGATCGCCAGCTCCGGCGGGCTCCAGCAGAGCGTCGGGGCCGAGATCGCCAAGGCCGCCGACACGCTCGATGAAATCGCCGAGGAGATGAAGAACAACCGCATCGGCACCCAGACCGAGCGCGAACAAATCCGCGTCGGGATCGTCCAACCACTGAGGCAACTGGCCGAGCCCGTCGGAAAAGTCGCGGCCTCGACCCGCGCCACGAAGGCCATCGACGACGCCGCCGAACTCCAGCGGCGGTGTGCCGCCATCGAGCAGGCCCAGCGCGACATTCTCGAACAGATGAACGAGATTCTCCAGCGAATGGCGAAGCTGGAGAGCAAGCAGGAGTTGGCCAACAAGCTTCGACTGATCATCGGCTGGAGCGAGAAACTCCTGGAATCGATCCACAAGAAGCGGGAAGCCGAGGTTGGTACGGTCTTCGATTCGGCGACCCAACCGGCCGAGAAACGCGACTGATGCGTCGGTCGATACCCCTACAGGGAGAGCGCACCATGACACGCGCCAAGAGGGTTTTGGGGTGGTGGGTGCTCGTGCTGGCGATCATGGCCGTCTCCTCGGGCGCCCGCGCCCAGGAAGACGCCGCCACGCAGCCGGCGGTCAAGCACGCCGAGGACGTCGCCCAACAGCGATTCACGCGGCGCCAGTTCACCACGCTGACCACCAAGATGGTCGAGGTCGCCGAACTGCTCGCCAAGAGCGAGCCGGAAACCGCCAAGGTCCTTCGGGAGGCCGTCAGCCAGGCCCAGCGGGCCTTCATCGCCGAGGATATGCAGAAGGTCGCCGAGTACCTGGAGAAGGGCCTGGCCTCGGCGGCCGCCAGTACCGAGGGCGAGGTCGTCGGGGAGTTGAGGAAGGTCCTTCGCACGCTACGGCAGGGCATTCTCGACCTCGACGAGCGCCTCGAGCGCCTCAAGCGGTGGAAGGAGTTCCTTGGCAAAATCGACGACCTGCTGGACAAGCAACGCCCGCTCGAGCGGCAGTCGAACCTGACGAACAAGGCCGGCGAGTTCGGCAAACGGGCCGACGCCCTCGCCGGACAACTTGCCGATATCGTTGCCGAGCAGAAGGAGCTTCGGTCCCAGACGGGCAAGGTGCCGCAGCCTGACCCGGCCGTGCGGAAACTGATCGACCTGCGAAAGGAAATTGCCCGGGCCATCAAGCGACAGACGACGATCCAGGGCGCGACGCGGACCGTGCCGATTGACAAGTTGCCGGTCACGGGACAGCTTCAGAAGCAGTTGGCCGGGTCGACGGGTCGACTGGCCGGGCAACTTGCCTCCGTCGCCGCCGACGGCAAGGTCGCCGCGGCGCTGGGGGGCGGCTGGGCCAGCAAGAAGCTCGCGGCCGCCACCGGCAGTGCCAAGGCCGCCTCGGGCGAGATGTCCAAGGCCGCCGACGCCTTGGGCCGATCGGACCCCGCCGGGGCCAGCGACCCCCAGAAACAGGCCCTCGTCGATCTCAAGGACGCCGCCAAGGCCATCGACGACATCCTCGCCAAAGCCGCCAAGGACAGCAAGACGCCCGGACTTGCCAAGCGGCAGGGCGGCTTGGCGGGAAAGACCACCGAACTCGCCGGTGCCCTGAAGGAGTTGGCCGAGGAGGCGGGCGTGCCCCCGAAGGACCCGGCCGGGGCCAAGAACGGGAAAAGCGGCTCGCCCGGTGGCGGGAAGAAGCCGTCGGGCAACCTCGACCGGGCCGCCAAGCACATGGAAGACGCGGCCGGGAAGCTCGGCGAGCGGGACCCCGCCGATGCGGGCAAGCACCAGGACAAGGCCCTGGCCGAACTGGAGGCCAAGCGCCACGAGATCGCCAAGCTGAAGCGTCGGCTGCTGGCCAAGGCGGCCCAACCCACCAAGCCGCAGGCCGACAAGCAGGGCGAGTTGGCCGACCGCACGGGGAAGCTCGACAAGCAGATGAAGACCGACCAGGACACGCCCGGCAACAAGTCCGTCGGTTCGGCGTCGAAGTCGATGGGCAAGGCCTCGAAGAGCCTCTCGCAGGGCAAGTCGGGCGGGGCCAACTCCGAGCAGAAGAAGGCCATTGACGAGCTCG
>Ga0272442_10004396_pt1 | contig 19313 bp, 12 predicted proteins | sample SSMForm2O_FD_200262 | JGI IMG/M metagenome (GOLD analysis project Ga0272442, IMG submission 200262) | Marine sediment archaeal communities from Little Sippewissett salt marsh, Falmouth, MA, United States - SSM-Form-2O | ecosystem: Environmental > Aquatic > Marine > Wetlands > Sediment ... | reverse complement strand
CTTCGCCTCCGCCAGCCGGCCCACGATCTCATAGTTCGCCGCCCACTTCTCCAGCACGGGCTCCATATTCGCCGGCATCCACAAACTCGCCGGCCGCGGACCGAGCCCTCCAAACCCCTTCGGAGCGACCCCCACGATCTCCACCGATGTCCCATTGAGTATCACCATCTTGCCCACCACGTCCGGCGCCCCGCCGAACCGCCGCCGCCAAAACGCATCACTGATTACCGCCACCGCATGCCCCCCGGCCTCCGCATCCTCCTCCGGCCCAAAGACCCGCCCCCGCGCCGCACGCACCCCGAGAAACGGGAAGTAACCAGGGGTAGCCAACTCCGCCCGAACCCGCTCCAGGCCCTCATCCGTGCGCATCTTAGGCTCGATACCCGCATACCCGACGACGCCCTTGAAAAAGCGCGCCCGCGCCCGAATCGCCTCGTAGTAGGGCCGGTACACCTGCAAGTGAAGCCTCTGCCCGCCCTCACTGACCATCACCACTGCCCGCAGCTCATCCGGCCGCGACACCGGCTTGGGACGCAGCAGCATCTCGTTCAGAATGCCGAATAGCGCCAGATTCGCCCCCATCCCCAGCGCCAGCGTGAGCACCGCCACCGCCGTAAACCCGGGCGACTTCCCCAACCCCCGACCCGCCAACCAAAAATCCCGCCACAACATCCTCACGATATCACTCCCAATCGCCAGATTCTCCGCCGTCACTAACCCGTCACCAACCCCAAGTCTCCCCACACCACCCCACCAAGTCAAGACCAGGATGACCGGCGATATGACGAAAATCTATGTCACCCAGGACAAATCGGCGGTCCAGCTGTGTCACAGAAAGGCCTAAATGCGGGGTTTAAGGCGAATTGGCGTCCTTGCGGGGCTTGGTGGCGGGCGCATGGGCCATGGTGTTGGTGACCAGAAGCCTTGAAATAGAGACCCTGATTCTGGTATTCTTAACAGTGTTGCGGGCAGGAGTGCATATTGTGTGGAGGATGCATATCATGACGCGAAATGGCAAGTCCCGGATGCGGAGATTCACATTCACCCTGACAGCCGTCATCGCCCTGTCAACTCCCGTTGCCTTGGGAGGCGAATGCATCATATTCAGCGAGGAGCTCCCGGACGGCGCTGATTTTGCGCTGCGCGTCGACAGCCAGTTTGAGGTCAGCGACTCGGACCCCTACCAGGGCGAAAAGCACTTGAAACGTGACTTTGCCACCTGGGGAAGCTGGGCCTGGATTACGGGCATCATGAATCTGAATCTAGACCTGACCGGCATCGACTTCGACACCGCTTATCTCGAGTTCTACATCGATGGCGGGACGAGCCCTGTCAGCTACCTCGAACTAAGGCTGGCGGGCCCCGGGTGGGACCCGGACTTCCAGACGACCAGCGTCACTGTTGATGACCAGCCCGGCTATGAGTTGGTTCAAGTGATGCTTAAGGATTTCGCAGGGATAGGGGCAAGCAGTGGCGTCAGTCCGACGAACCTCGACGAGTTCACGGGGGGAACGGGCATGATTGACCGGATTTCATGGGGGTTTGAGGCGGCTGGTGATCTGTTGATTGATGAGGTTCGCATCCTCGATGCCGAAGGCGGCGTCACCTCCCTTGCCACTTGGCCCGTTCCAGCCGATGGCCAAGGCGATGTATCCAGAGATCCGACCCTGGGTTGGAGGCCCGGCCAGTCCGCCGACACGCATGATGTCTATCTGGGCACCGTCTTCGAGGATGTCAACGCCGCCAGCCGGGCCGATCCCCGGGACGTCCTTCTCAGCCAGGGGCAGCCTGCCACCACCTTCGATCCCGGCCGTCTCGAAATCGGCTCCACCTACTACTGGCGCGTCGACGAAGTCAACGCCGCCCCCGACAACACCATCTTCAGGGGTCAGGTCTGGAGCTTCACCGTCGAGCCACTCGCCTATCCCATCGAGAACGTCACCGCCACCAGCAACGCTGCATCAAGCGACACGGAGGGGCCGGACAATACGATCAACGGTTCCGGCCTGGACGAGAACGATCACCACTCAACCTCCGCGTCCGACATGTGGCTCGCCAGCCCCGTCGGTGACGATCCCGTCCAGATACAGTATGAGTTCGACAAGATCTACAAGCTGCACGAGATGCTGGTCTGGAACTACAACGTGGAGTTTGAGCTCGTTCTTGGCTTCGGGTTCAGCGGTGTGACTGTCGAGCACTCTGTCGATGGTGTGGAATGGACGGCTCTCGGCGACCTTGAGTTCGCCCAGGCCGCGGCGGCGAACGATTATGCCGCCAACACCGCAGTGGACTTCGGCGGCGCGGCAGTCAAGTTCGTCAAGCTCACCGCCAGCAGCAACCACGGCGCCATACCGCAATACGGTCTCAGTGAAATCCGCTTCCTCTTTATTCCGATCCAGGCGCGTCTGCCGCAACCGGCCAGCGGGACCACCGACGTGAGCGTCGACACCGTGCTGAGTTGGCGAGCCGGGCGCGAGGCGGCCGTGCATGAGATCCTCCTCAGTACCGACGAGGCGGCCGTCGCCGACGGTACGGCCCCCGTCCACACCGTCGAGACCAGCAGCTACGCGCCGGCCGATCTGATGTTTGGCAGCGTGTACTACTGGAAGGTCAATGAGGTCAACGAGGCCGAAGCGATCCCCATGTGGGAAGGAGAAACTTGGAACTTCACGACCCAGGAATTCGCCTGGATCGATGGCTTCGAGGATTACGACGACGAGGACAACGCGATCTTCGATACCTGGATCGATGGCTTTGTCAACGAGACCGGTTCCATCGTCGGCTATTTCAATGCTCCGTTCGCTGAGCGGTCGATAGTCAACAGTGGCAGCCAGTCAATGCCGCTCGAATACAACAACACAGCCGCCCCGTTCTACTCGGAGGCCGAGTTCGACCTTGGCGCCATGGACCTGACGGCCGGAGGAGCCGTCTCCCTGAGGTTGTTCTTCCACGGCAATGCGGCCAACGGCGCCGAAACGCTCTACCTGGCGATTGAGGATAGCGCCGGCAACGTCGCCGTCGCAGCCCATCCTGACCCCGATGCGGCCCTCGCCGACTCCTGGCAGGAGTGGCTGATTCCATACAGCGAATTGACGGCCGGCGGGGTTGATCTCAGTCGCGCCGCCATGATCTACATCGGACTCGGCGATCGCAACAACCCGACAGCCGGCGGCACGGGAACCGTATTCATCGACGACGTCGGATTCGGCACACCGCTGGCCGGCATCTGATGTAAAGGCACGGCCCGGGCCATCGCGGGCCGGCAAACACGTTGCCTCCCCAAGGGGCTGTGTGCCATGCTCACAGCCCCTTTGCCACATCGGCCTCTCCACCACCTTTGGGTTTCTCAAATGCTCCCGAGTATGCTAGGATGATCCTCATGGCGAGACCGAATCCAGAGAGCGTACTGTCCAGACTATACGAATCCCTCACAGAAAAGTTGGGCGACGAGCAGATGGAGAGGGTCAAGCAGGCAGTGATTCAGGCGCAAGTGTCCCACAGACAGCAGAAGCGCGACGCAGGAGAACCATACATCATACATCCCCTCCGCGTAGCGCTGAACCTTGTCGTGGAATTGGGCGTCCATGACACCGACATGATTTGTGCTGCACTGCTTCACGACACGCTTGAGGACGACCCCCGGCAAACCGCTGACAGCCTGTCCCAGATGTTTGGCCCAAGGGTCGCTCAGATCGTTGCTACTCTCACCAAACCCCCGGCTGGCAGTCGTACCCACGAACAGGTCAACAGTGAGTACTTCCCACGCATCCAGTCAGCCGACGACCAGGTGCGCCTCATCAAGCTGCTGGATCGTCTCGATAACGTCCGCGATCTCCTTCAGTGCGCGGGTCAAGAAAAGCGTACCCGTATGGCTCAAGAGACCCAGTCATTCTACCTGCCTCTCATTGAGACCATGCCCATCCCTTCGCAAAGAGAAACGCTAAGGGCAGCCTTCGCAGAAGCCTTGACCAGCGCAATGGGATAGACTTCCACACGGGCCCCAAGCGACGAGCCACGCGACTCGAATCCGCAATCCTCCAGTTTGGGTTCATCGAATTCACACGGTTTCTCCGGCGCCTTTTCCTTTTCTTGGCGCCCTTCCGCACGTATGATGACGGCCGAATCGAAGCGACTGTCACGGGAGCACTCAAGTTCAACGGCCGAACACGGTGCCGTTGTAGGTCACTGGAGCTGGTTTCAACCAGAGGCAATCCGGACGAGGCGAGGACAATGAAGACGCACGAGCTAAGATCGCTTGGCATCCCCAAGGGCGAGATCCTGGAATTGGTCCGCACCGCCGTCCATCAATGGGTCAAGACCTCCGACAGTCGTGTCGACAAATCGCTCATACTGAAACGGGTCGCCGACTTGGCGAAGAATCCCCAGGACTACCTGCAAGACACACACTTCGCCCCGGCCGCCAACAAGTTGCAGGAGATCAAGCAGGCCCAGTCTCGCTTCTGTTCCCGTGAGGAACCTGCCCCTTATCAGCAGTGGGGGACGGACCTGGAAGCCGAGGCGATTAGACAGATGGAGAATGCCTGCCAACTGCCGATCTCCCTCTGTGGCGCGCTAATGCCTGACGCCCATACCGGCTACGGCCTGCCCATCGGTGGCGTCCTCGCCACCGAAAACGCCGTCATACCCTACGCCATCGGCCTGGACATCGCCTGCCGAATGAAGATGACCGTCCTCGACCTTCCCACCCAGGCCCTCACAGGCCAAACCGACCGGCTCAAGAACGCCATCGAGCAGGAAACCCGTTTCGGAGTGGGCGCAGCCTTTCAAAAGAGGCGGCAACACCCCGTCATGGATGAAGACTGGTCCTTCACCCCCATAGTCAGCAGGCGCAAAGACAAAGCCTGGAACCAGTTGGGAACCAGCGGCAGTGGCAACCATTTTGTAGAGTTCGGGACCCTGACCCTGGACAGAGACGATCTGGGCTTGGCCGCCGGCACCTATCTGGCCCTGCTCAGCCACAGTGGCAGTCGGGGCATCGGCAGCGAAATCGCCACGCACTACAGCAAGCTGGCCGCCCAGCAGCATCCTGAACTGCCCAAAGACCTTGCCCAGTTGGCATGGCTTGACATGGACAGCGAGCCGGGACAGCAATACTGGCAGGCCATGCAGCTTATGGGTCGCTACGCAGAGGCCAACCACGAACTGATCCATCGTGCCATCGCCCACCATCTCAAAGCCGACGTCCTGTTGGACATTGAGAACCATCACAACTTCGCCTGGAAAGAAACGCACCAGGGCAAGGAAGTGATTGTCCACCGAAAAGGAGCGACCCCCGCCCCCGAAGGCATGCTCGGGATCATCCCGGGCTCGATGGGTACCAGCGGCTATGTCGTGCGTGGCAAGGGCAGCCCCGAGTCCCTCAATTCTGCCTCCCACGGCGCCGGCCGCAGGATGAGTCGCAGGCAGGCCAAAGAGAGCTTTCGCTGGTCCCACGTCAACCAGTTCCTCAAAGACAAGGGCGTGCTTCTGCTCTCCGCCGGTCTCGACGAAGTGCCGATGGCATACAAGGACATCGACCAGGTCATGGCCGCTCAGCATGACCTGGTCCAACCCGTCGCGCGGTTCGACCCCAGGATCGTCAAGATGGCCCCCCCCGGCGAAAGACCCGAAGACTAGAACCCATGTCGTGTTGGCTGCAGATTACATCAGGTCGCGGACCCAACGAGTGCTCCTGGGTCGTAGCCCGCTTACTGGAGGCCATGACCAAAGAGGCCTCCGTCAATGGTCTCGATCTGCGCATTCTCGAAGCCGTTCCAGGCAAGACGCCTGACTTATTCAAATCAGCCCTCCTCGCAATTGAAGGATAGGATGTCTCGGGATTCCTTTCGCAATGGACCGGCACCATTCAGTGGATCGGCAAGAGTCAATTCCGTCCGAACCACAAACGCAAGAACTGGTCCGTCGGTGTCACTGCCTACCCGGCCTCGAAGCAGATCCGATCCAGTCAAAACGCATTCAAATTTGAGACAATGCCCTCCTCCGGCTCGGGCGGCCAGCATGTCAACGAAACCGCATCCGCTGTTCGCGTGACCCATCTGCCTACCGGGATTCACGCCGCACGCACCCCGAGGAACGGGAAGCAACCAGGCGTGACCAGCTCTGCCTGGACTCGCTCCAGGCCCTCATCCGTGCGCATCTTCGGCTCGATACCCGCATACCCGACAACGCCCTTGAAAACCGCGCCCGGTCCCGAATCGCCTCGTAGTATTGCCGGCACGGCGGCGTGTGAACCCTCTGCCCACCCTCATTGACCATCACCACCGCCCGCAGCTCATCCGGCCGCGACACCGGCTTAGGACGCAGCAGCATTTCGTTCAGAATCCCGAACAGCGCCAGATTCGCCCCCATACCCAGCGCCAGCGTCAGCACCGCCACCGCCGTGAACCCGGGCGATTTCCCCAACCCCCGACCCGCCAACCAAAAATCCCGCCACAACATCTTCACGATATTACTCCCAATCGCCAGATTCTCCGCCGTCACCATCCCCGCCGCTAGCCCCAAGTGTCCCCGCCGCACCGCACCCTGTCAAGACCAGAGGCCATCCCCAGCTCAAGGATGGCCTCTCTCACCTGCCCTCGCCATGTGATCCCAGTGAATTCGATTGTTCCACCGGGCATAGGCGCCACTTCGAACAGGGCCGACCAGATTGGACCAGCTCCGTCCGAAGCAAGAGATTCTCTGATTCTGACTACTGCCCCTCCAACTCCGCCAGTCGGGCTGAACTGATATCCTCAATCCCCAAGTCGCCAAAGATCACCCGGTACCGAGCATCATCCAGCTTCCACCGCAGCAGCACCTTGTCGCCATCGGCGGCCGTCACCGTGTCCCCGTGATAAACCGGCTCTTTGCCTTCGTCGCCCAGCTCGCGGACATAGGTGGCCGCATACTTGAGCTTGATGATCATGTCGTCGTCGATCTTCGGGGGCGTTCCGGCGGCAGCCAGCTTCTTATAGATCGCGCCCACCTCGCCGACGATATCGACGGGCGTCAGTTGGCTCGGATAGGTCCCGCCGCTCAGTTTGGCGAAGTAGGCCAGGGCCTCGACCATCTGCTCGCCGCTGTCCAATTGCCCCATATCGACCTGAGCCAGCGCTCGGTAGTCGGCAGGAATCTCCAGCGCGAAGACCTCCGCGCCGATCTCCGCCTCCCACTGGAAATCGGTAACGACGACCTGGGTCTCGCCCGCGATATCCAGCGTCATCTCCACCGGCCAGCCTGTCGCGACATCCACCCACAAACGTCCGGCCACCTCGTCCTGCGCCTCCGCCGCCGACAGACGACCCATCGGCCCGGCCAGGAAGGCCGCAGCCAGCGCGGCATCGCGCGACTCCACACCCTCCACCGCGACGCCGTCGATCTCGCGGCCTCCTAATTTAGTGTACGGGCCCGTCAGAAACGCATCGACGATCGCCTTCGGATCCCCACTGCCGCGCCGCACCTCTTCCAGCAGCGCGTCAGTGAGCTGGACCTCAGTGTACTGTTTCTGCCCCGTCATCAATGTGACGAAGCGCCCTTTGTCCACGAGGGTGTACGATTGATTCACGAGCTCGCCGTTGAGATACACGTCCATCCGTATCCCACGGTCGCTCGACTGATACCCCTCCAGGCGCATGCCTTCGACCCCGGGCGCCGTGAGCGTATACCTCACCGCTCGGACCGCGGCCACACGCTCAAGCACCGCGGCCCAACTCACACCGCCGGTTCCCTTGAATGTTCCATACCCCACGACGACACCGATAGCGATCACGGCCGCGACGGCCCATCTGCCAATCCTGTTCATGACCAATCTCCTGATTGAGGACCCATACGTGATTCTTCCCGTTTCGAGAGGTTGGTCGCCAGGAGCCTTCTCAATTCGGTCCATGACCCGCGGCACCATGGTATCGTCGATGCCTATCGTCCGGCCCAAATCATCCAGTCTGTTTTCCAGATTGTCGTTCATAGCTCAAGCCTCCCCGAGCACCACCCGCAAACGCCGGTGCGCTCTGGATAACTGTTTCGTAACCGTCCCCACGCTTCGCCCGGTGATCTCCGCCACTTCCTTGACACGATAGCCGCCGAAGTGACGCAGCATCACGACCTGCCGTTCTGACTCGCGGAGTTCAAGCACCGCTGCAAGCAGCAACTCCTTTTCGTCGTCCAGCAGACCGGCCGGTCGTGTGGCCGCGATGTCACGGTCCGCCAGAGACGTCTCGCGATACTTCCCTGCCAGATCCAGCGCACACCGACGCCCTATCTGCAGCAGCCACGGTCCGAACGCCCCGGCCCGTCGCAGGCTGCCCAGCTTCTCGTAGGCCTTGACAAAGGCCTCCTGGGCTGCATCCTGCGCCAGATGAGCGTCGCGCAGCACCGACATGGCCACAGCGCGCAGCGCCGGTTCATACCGTCTCACGAGAATCGCAAAAGCCGTCCGGTCGCCGCCTACGACGGCATCGACCAGGTCACCATCGGACTGGAGCACAGAGAGTCTCCTGAGAGAACGCGTTTTCACAGCCAAAACTGACATCTCTGCTCCTTTGTTTGGGACACAACCATTCAAAACGGACTATCCAAACAACAGAAGCGCTTCTGTCATAGAGACAGCTCCACGCCCAAAATGCGACCAGAAACTGAGAGAATCTGTTTGGCCTTGCAAGATTCGAGCTTCGCATTTCCCACCCCTCCGGCACCGGGGGCGCTTCACTTTCGTCGCAACAAACGTGCAGCGCCCTAGTTCCAAAAGCGCGTGACACCCAAAACTTTTTTTATTCCCGTCGAGCCAAAGACTTACCGCCGTCGCATCCCACCCAAAACCCGGAATTTTCGCTACAAACACGCAACTTCGCCCCAATAGTAGAGGGACGTCTTTTTTCCCCTCGCTCTTTGACAACCCAATCAGAGCAGTACCTCTCCCCTCGCGTGCCAGTGATCTCACCTCCTCGGACGAGATACGAGTCACGAGCGTCCATCGATTCGCTGGCATCCACGCATGTTGCTTCAAACAGACTCCGAATGCAGCCGAAACGCCCAGAAACGACCCGAAATGGACGCCCCTCTCCGCCACATCTGGCCAGCACGGATCGCCACAACTGGCGAGGCCACCTCGCCAAGTCTGTCCAACTACTATAACAGATACTACTCCGGCCCCTCCCGGAACGAAACTTGATTCCACCCGTCCGATCCGGTATCGTCAGGCATCCGCGTCCCAGGACGTCGGACACAGTGACAGGGATGACATTGGACAATTAAGGGGAGACGGACAATGAGACTCAAAGCGATCGGCGTTCTCTTGGTTCTCGGCATGGCGGCGGGTTGCGCGACGATCGGCTCGCCCAAGGCAGGGCACACCTTCGGCAGCGACATGAAATTCCTCAAGCAACACACCGACGTCGTCGTGCTGTCCGACGCCTCCGGCAAGGCCCAGGTCGCCGTGGTCCCGCAAATGCAGGGCCGCGTCATGACCAGCAGCGCCAACGGCGCCAAAGGCCAGAGCTTCGGCTGGATCAACCGCGAACTGATCGCCTCCGGCGAAACCGTCGAGCACATGAACGCCTTCGGTGGGGAAGACCGCTTCTGGCTCGGCCCGGAAGGCGGGCAGTTCTCCATCTTCTTCGAGAAGGGCGTTCCCTTCGATCTGGATCACTGGTTCACCCCGGCCGAGATCGACACCGAGCCGTTCGAGCTGGTGTCCAGGTCCGGACCCACGGCGGTCTTCCGCAAGACCATGAAGCTGCGCAACTACTCCGGGACCGTCTTCGACCTGCGCGTCGACCGCGAGGTCCGCGTCCTGGAGCGTGACGAAGCCGCCCAGAAGTTGGGCCTTTCCCTGGATTCGTCGGTCAAGATGGTGGCGTTCGAGTCGAACAACCGCGTCACCAACACGGGCCAGGACGCCTGGAAGCCGGAGACCGGCCTGCTGTCGATCTGGATTCTCGGCATGCTCACGCCTTCGCCGGCCACGACCGTGGTCATCCCGTTCATCGTCGGGCCTGAGACACGGTTTGGCCCGCCCGTCAACGACAGCTATTTCGGCAAGGTTCCCGCCGATCGCCTGGTCGTCAAAGACGGCGTCCTGTTCTTCAGTGGCGACGGGCAGTACCGCAGCAAGATCGGCCTGACCCCGCGCCGGGCCAAGAACGTCGCGGGCAGCTACGACGCGGCCAACCAGGTCCTGACCATCGTCCAGTACAACAAGCCCCGCCGCGCCGCGAAATACGTCAATTCGATGTGGGAACTCCAGGAGCATCCCTACCGCGGCGACGTCATCAATTCCTACAACGACGGCCCGCCCGAGCCCGGCGCCAAGCCAATGGGCCCGTTCTACGAGCTGGAAACCTCATCACCGGCCGCGGAACTTGATCCCGGGCAGGACATTCTGCACACGCATCGTACGTTCCACCTGACCGGCAGCGAAGCGTCGCTCGAGCCTGTGGCCAAGGCCCTGCTCGGGGTGAGCATCGCCGAGATCACGGCCGCCTTGCCCTAGGGCATCCGGCGGAGTACGTCGCTGGATGTCGCACTCAGGAGACGTTGAAATTTTGGGTCGGCCAGGCCGCCCGGGGGGTGAGTTTCTGCCTCGGCGCGGGCGAAATGGGCGGTTTTTCTGCATTTTTCCCCTCCAATTAACCGTCTTGTGTCAATATAGGTAATAGATAGCGGTGCCACACCAACGCAGGTGGTAGCACTCCAACGGCAGCAGGGTGTTTCTCGGATCCCACTGGATGAGTTCGAAGGCGACAAGACGGTTCTTTCATCTGTTCATGGCCAACCAGAATCGCGTCTACGCCTATATCCTGGTCTTCGTGCCGCACGGCCCCGATGCCGACGACATCATGCAGGAGACGGCCACGGTGATGTGGGAGAAATTCGAGACGTTCACACCCGGGACCGATTTCGCCCGCTGGGCCAGGAAAATCGCCTATCACAAGATCCTGGACCATCGCAAGAAACGCGGGCGCCAGCACGTGGTCTTCAGCGACGAGCTGCTGAGCCTTCTGGTCGAGGAGGCCGAGGCGGTGCTCGATCAGACGAACCCGCGTCTGGATGCGTTGCGGTTCTGCCTGCGGCGGCTGCGCCGGGAAGATCGTCGTCTCGTTCGCCGGCACTACGAAGACGGCGCGACGATCAAGAGCATCGCCGAGCAGGCCGACCGGTCGGTGCAAGGGCTCTACAAGGTCATGGTTCGCATCCACAATCAACTGCGCGACTGCGTGAATCTGCGTCTCGCATCACGAGGGCTGCCCGAATGAGCGTGCCCGGCGAGGACACCAAACTGGGTGAACTGATCCTCCTCTGCCTCAGCGGCGGGGCCGATCGCGATCAGGTCGCGCAGCTCGAATCCCAGCTGGCCGGCGACGAGGCGGCGCGTCGCTACTATGGGGAACTTCTGGTGATCTACGCGGGCTTGCGTCAGTCTCCGGCGAGTCTTCTGGGTTCGGCCGGCGCCGACGATGCGACGCTCCGTTTGCTTGAGGAGACCGTTGAGGGGGCGGGGTGGACCGGCGCGGCAACCGGGGTTGACGAAGATCTGAAGCCGGCGCGGTTTTCGCAACAGGAAGCCACCGGTGAAATCGAGCGCTATGCGCGGCGACAGCTCGAAGCCTATTTGGATCAGCAACGGCGTGAGGAACGTCTGAACCGGCCGGAGCGCCGCGAGTGGGATTTTGCCGATGTGGCCGCCTGGGCGGCGCGGGCCACGGGCCACTTCGTTGCCAGGGTGGTCAGGGCGGCGAAGGTTAGCGCTGTGCTGGCGGTGATCGCGCTGACGGGTCTGATCGTGGGGCTGCACTTCCATGCCAATCGCGTGGTGGCGACGCTGGCCGATTCGGCGGATGCCGTTTGGGAAACGCGGCCGGAAAGCGATCGGCTGCGGTGCGGCTGGATGCGACTGGAAGAGGGACTGGCGCAGATCACGTTCAAGCGGGGGACCGAGGTGATCGTGCAGGGACCGTGCGAGTTTGAATTGCGGTCGGCCAATCGAATGTTCCTGCAAGATGGGAAGTTGACGGCCCGCGTGCCACCGCGCGCGACGGGATTCACGGTGCACACGCCCGATACGACGGTGATTGACTTCGGCACGGAGTTCGGGTTGCTGACCGGGGGCGGTCGCGCCGACGAGGTCCACGTCTTCGCCGGTCAGGTGCGGTTCAAATCGGCGCGTCGTCGTCGGGCGAGGCGGTGGGAGCAGTCGTTGACCAAAGGTCAGGCCGCGACGGTGGATACGACGGGGCAGGTGCAGGTGCAGGCCGTGAAGGAGCGTCCGGTGCAATTTGTGCGAACGCTGGAGGAGACGAACGAACCAGGCCAGCCGGCCGGACAGTTGGATCTGGCGGACATGGTAGGGGGGGGCGACGGTTGCGGCCGGGGGAGCCTCGGCCGAGGAATCGATCCTTCGACGGGCAGGACGGTTTCGACCGACTCTGTTTCGCGCGTGAGAGGCTCCGGTTATCTGGAGACGCCGGCCCTGGGGTTCATTGACGGCGTGTTTGTCCCGGACGGGGGAGACGGGCCGTTTCGTGTGAGCTCAGCCGGGACGACGTTCTCGGGATTTCCCGATACGTCGGGCACGTGCTATCGAACGATTCTCAACGGCGCGGTTTTCCGGGCGATGCCGTCTCCCGTGCACGCCGGGCGTCTGAGCGATGGGGAGGCTCACGAGGGGCCGTCGATCGGGATGCACGCCAGCGCCGGTATCACATTCGATCTGGATCGCATTCGCCAGGTTCGGCCGCACGTCGATGTCGCGGCCTTCAGGGCGTTGTGCGGTGTTTCGGAGACGGTGGCGGAATTTGCTTCCCCGGGTGGCGCCCCGCGGGGTGTTGTGGAGTTCTGGGTGCTCGTGGACGGCCAACGGCGGTTCTCCGCGAAGTTGAAACCTGTGCCAGCGGAATCGAAATGGATCGATGTGCCGTTGTCGGCCGAGGATCGTTTCCTGACACTGGCGACGACGGGGGCGAACGATTGCACGTTCTGCTGGGGCATGTTTGTGGAGCCAACACTGGAATTGCGAACCAAGTAACGAAGAGTAAGGTGCTCCCGTTCGGGTCTGGAGGGTCTCATCAACAGACTGCATCGGTAGCTTTGACGATTATCTGATGGCATACGGTTAAGGAGGTCAGGCATGAAACGATCAACGATTACCGCACAGTTGCTGGTGACAGTCGGCGCTGTGGCGCTGGCGATGACGGGGGTGGCGCAAGCGGTTCTCCCGGGCGGATTGGTGGCGTACTACAAGCTGGATGCCACTTCCGGTACGACTGCGCTGGATGAGACGGGTGCTCACGACGGGACCTTAACCGGGGGTCTGACGTGGGTCGAGGCTGTCCACGGCAACGGTCTGGAGTTTCGCGGGGGCAATGGCAGTCCGTTCGTGGACCTGGGGGCGTGGCAGACAGATGGGCCGGGAGGCCTGAGTCTGAGCCTGTGGGCGAAATGGGCGGGGGACAACGGCCTCTACCAAGGCACCGTCAGCCAGCGAGAAGGGACGATGTACTGGTGGTCGGAAATGCCTCCGGGCAGCAGCGAGGTTCGATTCAAATCGAACACGAGCCCTCAGAGCATCGTGACCATTCCGAATGGCCAGGTGGTTGAGGGCGAGTGGGCGCACCTGGCCTTCTCGCACGACGCGGCGGCGGGCACGGGTATCGCATATCTGAACGGCGAGGAAAGTGTCAGCGGCGACTGGAGCCTTCCCGAAGGCGACTTCAGCGGTCTGAGGACCGGTATCGGGGTGGTCAATACGGGTGATGGTCTGGGGACGTTCAACGGTGTGTTGGACGATGTGATGATCTTCGACCGGGCGATCAGCCCGGAGGAGATCGCCGGGGCGATGGCGGGTTTCGCCGATCCGACGGCTTCGAAGCCGAGCCCTGAGGATGGTTCGGTCGATGTGCCGCGTGACGTGGTATTGGCGTGGCAGCCGAGCGACACGGCTGTGGCTCATGATGTTTACTTCGGGACGTCCTTCGAGGATGTGCACGCGGCCACCCGAGGGGATGGGCTGGGTGTGCTCGTGAGCGAGGGGCAGGATGCTACGACGTACGATCCCGAGGGTCTGCTGGAGTTCGGGCAGACGTATTACTGGCGTGTCGATGAGGTCAACGGGGCTCCGGACAACACGATTTTCGTGGGCGCGGTATGGAGCTTCACGGCCGAGCCGCTGGCCTATCCGATCGCGAATGTGGTTGCCAGCAGCAACGGGCATTCCGAGGCGGGCGTTGGGCCGGAAAAGACGGTCGACGGTTCGGGGCTCAACGCGGACGACCAGCATTCGGTGGAGGCGGACGACATGTGGCTGGCCGCTCCGGGGGCCGAGACTTTGCAGATCCAGTACGATTTCGACAGCGTGCATAAGCTGCACGAGATGCTGGTCTGGAACTACAACGTGCAGTTCGAGCTGGTGTTGGGCTTTGGGCTCAAGGGCGTTACCGTGGAGTACTCTGAGAACGGGACGGACTGGACGCTGTTTGGCGATATGGAGCTTGCGCAGGCGACGGCCAGTGCGGACTACGCGGCCAACACCGTTGTGGCCTTTGACGGTGTCGCGGCGCAGGCCGTCCGACTGACGGTCAACAGCGGTTACGGGCCCATGGGCCAGTTCGGTCTTAGCGAGGTGCGGTTCACGTTCATTCCGGTCCAGGCGCGCGAGCCAGAGCCGGCCGATGGGCAGACCGGGGTTGCGGTCGGCACGACCCTGAGCTGGCGTGCGGGGCGCGAGGCGGCGACGCACGATGTGTACCTGGGGAGCGATCCGGAGGCGCCGGCTTTGGTCGATTCGACCAGTGAGGCCAGCTACGCGCCGGGCGATCTTCAGTTCGGCAGCACGTACTACTGGCGGATCGATGAGGTCAACGAAGCGGACGCAGTGAGCGTCTGGGAAGGCAGCCTGTGGAGCTTCGTCACCGAGGCGTTTGTGGTGGTCGAGGACTTCGAGGGCTACGACGACGAGGAGAACACGATTTTCGACACCTGGATTGACGGGTTTGTCAATGGGACGGGTTCGACGGTCGGGTATTTCAACGCGCCGTTTGCCGAGCAGACGATTGTCAACAGCGGCGGACAGTCCATGCCGCTGGAGTACAACAACAGCGTTGCGCCGTTCTATTCAGAGGCGGAGTTCGATCTGGGCTCGGCCGACTGGACGGGCAACGGGGCCGATACGCTGCGGCTGTTCGTGCGCGGCGAGAGTCCTGCTTTTGTGGAGACGACGGACGGGCGCATTTTGATGAGTGCGATCGGGGCCGACGTCTGGGGCACGGCCGATGAGTTCCGCTACGCGTACAAGAGCCTGACGGGCGACGGCTCGATCGTGGCGCGCGTGGATAGCGTGGGCAACAGCAATGCGTGGGCGAAGGCAGGCGTGATGATTCGTGAGACGCTGGAGCCGGGTTCGGCGCATGCGATGGTTGTGGTTACACCGAGCAGCGGCGTGTCGTTCCAGCGTCGTCCCGAGGCGGATGCCAGCAGCGTGGGCACGACCGAGGGCGGGCTGACGGCCCCGTACTGGGTGAAGGTGACGCGGTCGGGCAACACGTTCACGGCCGAACGCAGCGCCGACGGTATCACGTGGGTGAGCATCACGGCCGACGCGGCAGGCTCGACGGAGGACATTGCCATGGGCAGCGAGGTGTTCATCGGTCTGGCGCTGACCAGCCATGACGCGGGCATATCGACGGGAGCGCAATTCTCGGAGATATCGACTGCGGGCAACGTTGCGGGTCAGTGGCAGACGGCCGATGTGGGTGTGGCTCAACCGACGGGCGGCAATGCGGCCGAGACGCTGTATGTGGCTCTGGAAGATGGCGCGGGCCGCGTGGCCGTGGTGAAGCACGAGACGGCGGCGGTGATGTCCGGCTGGCAAGAATGGCAGATTCCGCTGAGCGCGTTCGAGGGTGTGAGCCTGGGTAATCTACAGATGCTGTACCTTGGCCTCGGCGACCGGGACAACCCGGCTGCGGGCGGCGCTGGTTTGATCTTCGTCGACGATATCGGCGTGGGGCATCCGGCGGCGGTCGAGTAGGCCGGCGGGCTGTCGCCTCCGTGATGGGGCGATTGCTTCGATCATGACTCTCTGAGTTCCGGGCCTGTGTCCAAACGACGCGGGCCCGGATTTTTTTTGGGCAGGCGGGTGGGAGTATCCTTAAACATCGATCAAAGATTTGCTATGCTGGGGGCCGATAATAGAAACACGGATGTTATGGGTTAAGGGAATCTACCGCATCATATGCACGCACCTATCAGAAAAGCACTGTTCGCTGCCGTCCTAAACGTCTTTCTCTGTGGTCCGGTTCTGGCCGGTCTGGCCGGGCGTATCGGCCTGGTCGTGGGCAAGGCCAAGCAGAGCGAGTACGCGATTCGCATCGTGGAGGCGGATTCGCGGACTGTGGCGTATAGCCACAACGCGACGAAGGCGATGATCCCGGCGTCAAACATGAAGCTGATCACGACGGCGGCGGCGCTGGATCGGTTCGGACCTCTGTACCAGTACAAGACGCGTGTGGGGCTGTGCGGCAATACGCTGGTGGCGATCGGCAGCGGGGACCCTCTGCTCGGTGAAGCACGGACCGACCGGCTTTACGATCGTGAGGACGACTGGTTTTTTGACGAGATCATCACGTCGCTTCAGGAACATGGACTCGAATCCGTTACGGACATTATCGTCGATACGACGATCTTCGACAACGAGCGGGTGCATCCGAACTGGTCTGCGAACGATCTGAACCGGTGGTACGCGTGCGAGGTTTGCGGGCTGAACTACAACGGCAACTGCATCGAGGTGACGACGGACAACCAGGGGGGGCGGATCGCGATTCAGGTCGAACCCAAGACTTCGTTCGTAGAGATCATCAACCAGGTCAAGGCGGTGTCGGACGGTCCTAGCGCGGTGGGTGCGTATCGCAATCAGCAGCCAAATCGGATTACGATTCGCGGCAAGTGCAAGAATCGTGAAGGGCCGTTCGACGTGGCGATCGAGCAGCCCGGAGCGTTTTTCGGATTCGTTCTGGCCGAGCATTTGGTGGAGGCGGGGATTCCGACGACGGGAACGCTGATGGAGAAGGCTTTTGACGAGGAGGGGTGCGAGTTCGTGCCGTTGGCGGAGTATTCGACGCCTTTGATCGACGTTCTGCATCGGGCGAACAAGGAGAGTTTGGGTCTGGCGGCCGAGGCGTTGCTCAAGACGATCGCAGCCGATAGCGACCCCGAGGGCAAGAATGGCAGTTGGGCGAAGGGTCGGGTTGCGGTCGGCGCGTACTTGCGTGGGCTGGGGGTTCCGGGCGAGGAGTTTCGGATCGACGACGGCAGTGGTCTGAGCCGGGAGAATCGGCTGAGCGCCCGGGCGATCATGACGGTTCTGCTGGATGTTTACCACGGCGAGAACTGGGAGCTGTATCGCACGTCGCTGGCGGTGGGCGGGGAGGACGGCACGATCGGGCGGTACTTCAAGGAGAAGGCCTATCGGGGCAGGATCCTGGGCAAGACGGGGTACATCAGCGGGGTGCGTTCTTTTTCGGGGGTGTGCCTGACGGATCGCGGGCCGTTTTTGTTTTCGATTATCTCGAATCGTTCGAGCCTGAGTCGGGATTCGATCAACCAGATTGCCAGTGCGATCATGGACGAGTATCGCGACGACGATTGAAGCGGGGCGTCCGGGGGCAGTTTTTCAGGGGCGATGATAGACGATCAGGCCGGTGTCGGTGTCACGTCGCCAGTTGGCATCCACCACGTCGCGGAGGGGATCTTCCAGGAACGAGAAGAAGGATGGCTCTGCGCCGACGATGACGATGGCGGGGGGGTATCGTTCGACGAGGGCCGGGAGTGTAGCGGGTCCGACGGTGCGGGTGACGGCGCGCTGGTGCTCGGAGAGGGCGTCGGCGGCGCGGTAGACGACGGCGCCGGCGGCGAGCTCGGGGTAAATGTCACAACCTCCTTCGATGGCGAAGAGTGGGCCCAGGGTGAGGGCACGCTTGGCGCCGGGTGGCTCGGCGGCGATATCGGTGGCGGCTGTGTGCAGTTTGGTGGGTTCCCAGTGTTCGGGGACGGTGACGGCGAGGGAGCGAGGCAGGACATTCAGGTTGCTCGCGACGGCGAGTGCGGCGCAGAGGCCGACGACGACGCAGGCGATGGTGAACGATCTGTTGGGCTGGGGTTCTGCGGCGCGGCGGAGATGGGCGAGCGGGTAGGCCATGGCGATAGCCAGAAACGGGACGGGCATGGCGAGGTACTGTCGCCACATGGTGGGGGGGATGCAGGCGATGAGGAAGAAGACGAGGGGGAGCAGGGCGGTGAGGATCGCTTTGGCTCTGGTGTCGGGTTCGAGATTGGAGAAGCGGCGGGCGAGGGTCCAGGTGAGGTAGACGGCGGCGGCGAGGAGGGCGGCGTAGCCGGGTTGGGTTAGCGCGTCGATGGTGAGGGCGGGTTTGCTGTGGACGATTCCTATCTCGTGTAGCCAGCGGCCGTAGCAGGCGGGGAGTTGCATGAGGTTGAGCCAGAAGGCTTCGGGGGCGCGCATGACTACGGAGAGGGGCCAGGTGAGGACGAGCAGGGCGGCAGCGGAGAAGGGCAGGGCGGTGGTGAGTCGGTTTCGCAGGGGCCGGCCGGCCATGAGGAGGATGGCGATGAGGAAGACGAGTTCGACGAGGGCGGTGGTGATGCGCATGGCCGTGGCGAAGGTGAGCAGGGCGCCGATGAGGGCGAGTCGCCAATAGCGCGACTTGGCGTGGAAATCGGTGGTGATGAGGAGCCAGAGGGACGCGGTGACGCAGGCGATGACGACGTCGTGGTTCCAGGCGTATCCGGCGGCGTAGTCGACGAGGGGGTTGAAGGCGTAGAAGATCGCGGCGAGGGCGCCGAGTAGGAGTCCGGGCGCGCGGTGGGGGGCGAAGACGAAGCGAAAGATGCCGACGATGGAAACGAGGACGACGATGTCGCAGGCGACGGAGAGGAGGCGGGCGACGAGGAGGTAGTGGGTGGTGCCGAGTGTTTTGTAGAGGGCGGCGAGAAGGAGGGGGTGGTAGGGCAGTTGCGAGGGGTAGGCGAAGTCGCGGTAGGGGAGCTGGCCCTGGGCGAGGAGGGCGCCGGCGGTGCAGTACATGTGCTCGTCGCGGCTGACGGGCTTCGTCATGCTGTTGGCGAGGATGGCGGCTGAGAGGAATACGAGTAGAAGGACAACGGCGACGGCGATGGCCGTCGCGCGATCTCTGGAGGGCGGGTGGATCTGTTGCTGTTTGGCTTTTTTCATATACCTACCATTCGGCGAGCTCGCCGAGAAGTTCCTCTACCAGATCCTTCATGGTGACAATGCCGAGGGGCGCGTC
>Ga0272442_10004395_pt1 | contig 19315 bp, 21 predicted proteins | sample SSMForm2O_FD_200262 | JGI IMG/M metagenome (GOLD analysis project Ga0272442, IMG submission 200262) | Marine sediment archaeal communities from Little Sippewissett salt marsh, Falmouth, MA, United States - SSM-Form-2O | ecosystem: Environmental > Aquatic > Marine > Wetlands > Sediment ... | reverse complement strand
AAATGTTATCGTCTTTTTTATAAATTATTTTTTTCCCAAGTGGACTATTTTTCTCATTTTCTATTATAGATTGGGCAATTTTTTCACAGTCTCTGATTAATCTGACTTTTTTACCCAGCCGATTAAGCTTATCTATCATAGTAGATATTCTTACCTGTTACCGATAGAGGAATTCCCATGATAAAATCAGCATCAATCAAACCAATATTTTTCGCCGCTACACCTGCCCGATACATAATCCGATTATCTACATTCAGTATGCTAGCAGTTTTTACAGCTGAGCCAATAGCTATTCCCATATCTAAAAGTCGAAAAGCGCAAGAAGGTCCATCAAATTCACTGCCTCTATGGGTATGCATTTCAGAACATGTACTAAAACCACAAGCTCCACAATTTAAACCAACTGGTTTAGCATTTTTTATCCCTATCAATAATACAGCTTGTGAATCATTTACACTTTTTCCGTCACGATCAAAATTACGTTTTCCTGTTTCTCTACTATAGCGGTACATCTCATTCGACAATTTTTGTATGTCATCTCCATAAATTGCTTTCACAACCACAAAGTCTTTCCCTGCAGACTTTGGTGCAGTGCGAGCTGCTATTCCCATTAAATTAATTACTTCTTGAACTGCTTTTTTAATATCAAAATCTGATAAAGTTTGATCTGACATCCATAAAATCCTCCTGACAAATTTAACAATTATTCTTCATTTTATTCCAGGTCACAACTACTGAAAAGTATCTTTTATTTACCACGTTTTCCATTAAACCTCTGGTCTAAATGAAATAAAAATACCTTTTTACCGTACTCAAGCTAACTTACTTAAATCAAACGAAATAACTATGAATCTTCCCTGATGTTATTTTATTATACTCTCCGTCAATTTTGTAATCAACCACTTGAAATGTTCCTAAATTTTTGTTAGTCGTTAAGCGCCACTCGATATTGATTGGTACGGCAAAATCCGGTTGAAGCCTGCCTTTTTCCAACCAGTGACGTGACCTTAAATTGCTAAATTGTCCTCTATTTGCCTTGATAATCAATTTTATCGGATTATCCAGGAACACTATTTCTTCAACAATTTTCAACTTTTTTAAATTCATTATTATTTTACTTTTTATTTTTTCATCAGGAAATGGAAGTAAATTTACTAATCCAATGTTCTTGCTTAATGGACCAATTATTTTAACATTTGCTAAAACCTGATTCAGTTTTTCTTTCTTTAGTGTTTCTAATAAAATTTCATTTGCTTCATCCGCGGCTCGGCCATGATAATCTGGATTTGCGAGAGGTTTTAACAAATGCTTTAATTTACACCCTTCTCTAAATATATTTTCACCAATTTTCTTTATATCTAAATTAAAATATTCAGCAATTTCTTTGATTTCTTTTTTACACATATTGAAAAGAGGAGCATATATATTATTATGCAATTTTAATCCCATTTTACCCCAAGTATCACTCTGATTAGAACCGGTTAAGACTAATCTGGTTCCAGCAGCCTTTTTTACTAGACCCAATTTTACTTTTCTTGTACATTGATTACATGCTGGACCTTTCCGCAATACAATTTCCTGTAACATTTTTCCCGGTATTATTTTTAGTTTTAATCCTAAATCACAGCTAATCGAATGAATATTTTTTAATCCTTCAATATAGCTATAATTCTCAAATGAAACGGAAATCGCTTTCACCCTTTTACTTCCCAAGGCCTCTATAGCAAGCTTGGAAACAACTGTACTGTCCATACCACCTGAAAAAGCAACAACAATTTTTTTTCCTTTGCAAATTTCATTGATTTCTTTTAAAATAACCTGTATTTTATGTTCAATGCCAGACGGATTTACCATAACCATTCATCACCTTACATTCTATATGTACAAAAAAATTGACCAAGGAAGTTTATAATTCAATTATACTTCCCTGGTCATAAAAAAACATCATATACTTTAAAATATTTATTTTACATAATTAGCCCTTATCCTTCTCAATGTATTCTTGAAAAGTTATTTCCTTATACCAATCTTCACCAATATACTTCAGCACGCTGATAAACTGTTCTGCAGAGACATATCCCGGTAATGGAGCAATTCCAATATTCTTACTTTCAAAAAACCAGGTAGTCGGATAACCAGTCACCTGATATTTTAAAGCAAATGCTTTTTCAGTCATCTCTTCACTATTGATTTGGATTTTATTATTTGAACTTGCATTTATTTTTACTGAAACATATTTTTCTGCCAGTATTTGTTTCACATTTTCATCTGCATATACTTCTTTTTCCATTTTATCACACCATCCGCATCCGTCAGCATAGAAAAAAAACATCATATATTTGTTTTCATTCTCTGCTTTAGTTACTGCTTCATTATAAGATAGCCATTCAAGCATTAAAGGTTTTGACTCTTCTACGGCTTCTATTAATAATGGTTTTTTCAATCCAAAATTTGATAAAATGAAACTCGATGTTAAAAATACAAACAACAGTCCGTATATGACGATTTTGTATTTACTATTAAATATTATGTTCATCTTTCACCTCAATTTCTTTCATTACATGTTTTATTTTTTTCATTTAATTAACAAAAATACTTGTAATCCTGTGTAAATTATCTGTAAGGATTAATAATCCAACCAGGATTAAAAGTACTCCTCCCACAATCTCAATTGTTTTAAAATATTTCTTTATCTTACTGGAAAGCATATAAAATTTATTTAGAGCAAGTGCAGTCAATAAAAAAGGAATTCCTAGTCCCGCCGAATAAATCATAAGCAATAATATTCCTTGATAAAGAGTTTTTTGAGTACCGGCATAAATTAAAATCCCAGCGAGAATGGGACCAATGCACGGTGTCCAGCCAAAAGCAAAAGCCAATCCGATTAAAAAGGGTCCAACAACTATATTGACTGGTCTGTTTTTTGCATATAATCTTTTTTCATAATCTAAAAATTTTATTCGATACAACCCGGACATATGTATTCCGAAAATGATGATAATTATACCTGCTATTTTTTCTAATATAAAAGCCTTTTCCAAAAGAAAACTACCTATAAAAGTCGCAGTAGCTCCCAAAAGAATAAATACTAAAGAAAAGCCCAGAATAAAAAAGATAGATCCTATAATGACTTTATTTTGTTTATCTCCCTGTTCAATTTCTTCTAAGGATATTCCGGAAATAAAAGAAATATATCCGGGTACTAAAGGAAGAACACATGGAGAGAAAAAAGAAAATAAGCCTGCTATAAAAGCAGCCATTAATGAAACTTCATTAACGTTGAGAGAAATCATGTTTTTACCTCGAGTTTTTCACCTTTCTTTTTTTGATAATCTTTGATTGCCTGCTCTAAACCATCGGCTGCTAAATTTGAGCAATGCATTTTTACAGGGGGCAAGCCACCAAGCGCTTCGGCAACTGCTTTATTTGAAATCTTCAAAGCATCTTCTACATTTTTTCCCTTCACCATCTCTGTGATCATGCTACTTGTTGCTATCGCCGCACCACAACCAAAAGTCCTAAATTTGCAATCTACAATTTTACCACTCTCTACCTTGATATATATTTTCATAATATCACCACATATGGGATTGCCTACTTCACCAATACCGTCTGCTTTCTCGATTTCTCCAACATTTCTAGGATTATTAAAATGGTCCATTACTTTCTCACTATACATACCCATACAAAAATACTCCTTATCTGCAAACTAAACCTTAATTATAAATTGAATATTAAACTTACAGCCTTATTTTCATCTAAATACATTAATAAAATCTACTGCAAAAATTATTCATACATTTTTCAAGCCATAAACATGATTTCGTTCCATTAGTTATGCAATATCTTTAAATTAAAGTTTAAAGTCCGGTTCGTAATTCGCTGAAATTTTTAAACTGATAATAACTATTGAATGCTTACCATTTTCCCTGGAATGGGGAAAGGCTTCTTAGCTTTTTTATAATTCGAGGTAATATCTCTACAACATAGTCAACATCTTCCTCGGTATTCTCTTTTCCGAGTGTCAATCTTAAAGAACCATGGGCAATCTCAGGAGCAAGTCCAATTGCTAATAAAACATGGGACGCTTCCAATTCCCCGGAAGTACAGGCTGAACCACTCGAGGCAGCTACACCCTCCATATCAAGGCTTAACAACATAGATTCACCTTCAATAAATTCAAAACAGAGATTGACATTCCCCGGTAACCTATTTACTGGATGGCCATTTAAACGGACATGGTCAATTTCACTGGTAATACCATTGATTAAACGATCTCTAAGATTAATTATTTTTTTCTCTTCATCATTCATCAATCTTTTCTTTGCAAGTTCTGCCGCTTTACCCATCCCTACTATTCCAGCTACATTTTCTGTACCTGCACGGCGATTTTTCTCCTGTCCCCCACCATCAATCAGTGGTATGATTTTTGTTCCCTTCTTGATAAATAGTGCTCCGATGCCATTAGGTCCATATAATTTATGCCCGGACATGGTCAATAAGTCTATTCCTAGGTCATTAACATCAATTGGGATATGTCCGGTTGTCTGTACTGAATCCGTATGAAAGTAAATGTCCCTCTCTTTTGAGATTTCTGCAATTTCCTTTATTGGCTCTAGTGTTCCTATTTCATTATTTGCATGCATGATGGAGATCAATATTGTTTTGTTTGTGATTTCTTTTATCACTTTTTTGGGATCGATTAAGCCATATTTGTCAACCGGAAGATATGTAATTCTAAATCCCTGTTTCTCTAAAAAATGACAGGCATGCAAAACAGCATGATGTTCTATCTGGCTGGTAATAATATGATTTCCTTTAGCTTGATTTGCCCAGGCTATGCCCTTCAACGCATGATTATCAGATTCGGTTCCTCCACCGGAAAAAACAATTTCTTCAGGAGTTGCTCCTATTAGATTAGCAACATGTACCCTGGCTTCCTCTACTGCTTCTCTGGCTTCCTGCCCAAAAAAGTGTACACTATTGGGATTCCCATATCTTAAATTAAAATAAGGATTCATTGTATTTAATACTTCTAAATCTACTGGTGTAGTTGCTGCGTTGTCTAAATAAATTCTTCTCATCTAGGTTCCTCCAATAATCAATGATACGAATCTCTGATTTAATCTCGTAAAAAGTATAATATATATGAGTATTTTTGTCAACTTTTATTATTGTTATTTAACCACTATTATCCATCCTTAAAAAGACTAAATATTGCTTAATATTTTTAGTAAAAAAGACAATGAACTGATTCCACTCATTATTTTATAGGTTATCCGTGAATATTAAAATAATGGAATTCTCCAATGAATTTTTCCTGGTAAATAACTACTTTTTCAACCCTGGCGCTTCTCGAACCAGTATAACACCAATCATTAAATTTATTGACTTTTTCAGTTATTCCCTCAATTACTATTTCCACTTTCCCATCATTACAATTTTTTATCCAACCAGTCAGTTCAAGTTTAGAGGCTATCTTCTGGGCATAATAACGGAATGCTACTCCCTGAACTTTACCAAAAATAAAAAGATGATTTCTGATAAATTTATTCACGTATAACTATTCCCTCCCGACACATAAATATTTCATCTAACTTATCAAATGTAACTCTTTTTTTACATATAATAAGTTGAAATAATTTTCTTTTAAATATATATATCATAAAAATTATTCTATTAAAAGTAAAATGTTTTATTAAGGAATTTTATATTTTTATTTCCACTCGATTTTGATAATTTTCTACATGATTCTATCTGCAATTTAGGAATAATAAAAATTTCTTCTACTTTTTAAAATATCATCATTTTTTAATAAATAGTCCGGTTTTGATTTTTAAATGACCATTTGTTAAAAAAATCATTTAATATCATTGACTTTTTTGATTAAAAATGATAACATTTTAAAAATATTTTTCCACAATTGCAAGATTATCGTTCCGTTCTTTTGGGCAAGAGAATCTTGGACCGATCAGTGAATACAATATATTTTAACCATATATCACATTTGTAAATTACCCGAAGGACATTTTCCTATTATCAGAAATTATCCTTTGGGTTTCTTTTTTTTAATCCTATAAATAGTTCTAGAAAGCGAAATAAGCTAAATGGATTATTATCAAATTTATTTTTATATAAAAGAGGGATTTCATATTGATATACCGAATATATATTTGTGTGTGATTTCTTAATCAACATATAAAACCAATTCCCCGGCAGAAGGAATAAATTGCATAATATTCCCCCTGCAGGAAAATATATATCAAGTTTGGAGGTGATACAGAATAAGCCATAGGTAAACTGTCTTAGACAACTTGCGAAATTTTTTAAATTTATACATTTATTAAACATTATTAAATTTTCCAAAAAGGAGGACTTTTAAAAAATGGAAAATAATGTAAGAGGAAATTGGGGAACCAGAATCGGGTTCATCGCTGCTGCTGCCGGCTCAGCTGTTGGATTGGGAAATATTTGGAAATTCCCTTATATCACCGGACAATATGGTGGTGCAGCATTTGTTATTGTTTATTTACTTTTTGTCATTTTAGTATGTATCCCGGTTATGAGTTCAGAATTATTAATCGGTCGTTTAACAGGTAAAAACCCTGTTGGCGCATTTAAGCAATTGGTTCCAAAAAGTTCCTGGTGGCTCGTCGGAGCTATGGGAATATTAGCCGGATTTATTATTCTTTCATTCTATTCAGTCATCGGAGGATGGGCGGTATCCTATATCTTTAAATCAGCTGCATATATGGCTTCAGGTGGTGAAAAGGCTGCAGATGTTTTTGTAGGCTTTATTACTTCACCTGTAGCGCCACTCGTCTGGCATGGCATATTTATGGCTATCTGTATTGGGATTGTTATGGCAGGTGTTGAAAAGGGAATCGAAAAATATTCAAAAATATTAATGCCTGCTTTAGTCGTGTTGATGTTCATTTTAATCATACGTTCAATCACTCTACCTGGTTCTGCTGAAGGTTTATCTTTTTACCTTAAACCTGATTTCAGTAAGTTAAGTGCTGCAGCTATTTTGGCTGCTTTAGGACAAGCTTTTTTCTCACTGAGCTTAGGAATGGGTTGTATGATTACTTATGGTAGTTATCTTAAAAAAGATACAAATATTCCTACTGATGCCTACTGGATTTCTGGAGCAGATACTGCTATCGCTTTCCTGGCTGGTTTGATGATTTTCCCGGCTGTCTTTGCATTCGGTTTAGAACCGGGAGCAGGTCCAGGATTAACCTTCATCACTGTTCCTGCGGTATTTGCATCCATGGGAACCGTTGGGCATCTTTTTGGCATCATTTTCTTCGTACTTTTGACCTTTGCTGCAGTTACTTCCGCAATCTCACTACTCGAGGTTGTCTGTGCTTACTTCATTGATGAAGCCAAATGGGATCGTAAAAAAGCCACAGTCATTATGGGAATTATTATTTTCCTATTGGGTGTTCCTTGTTCTCTAGGTTTAGGTGTATGGTCAAATATCAAGATTATTGGCGGAAGAGATATCTTGGATTCGCTTGATTTTGTCGCATCCAATATTTTCCTTCCATTAGGCGGTTTCTTAATGCTGGTCTTTATCGGTTGGTTCTGGGGAACTGACAAAGCAATCAAAGCTGGTAACGAAGGTGCAAAAAGTGGCATCACTTTAGGTTCAGGATATTCTTTCCTCGTTAAATACGTTGCTCCTATTGCTGTTGGTGCGGTTTTCATTATGAAAATCTTGGAATTTTAAGCTCAACAAACGTATCAGTTAGTATTAAAACAAAAAATACCTGCCTTTCTGAAAGGCAGGTATTTTTTTACTTTTCAATAAAACAATAAAACTATATTTTGTCTAATCCTCTATATCCTCTTTAATATCAAAGGGTGCATTAAGTTGAAATTCCCAAAGTACTTGATTTATTTTATTCGTAGCACCCATTAATACTTCTTCTGCAGTTTTATTTAAGTTAGCTGTTTCAGAATCCCCTAAAGAAATAACTTTATTATTTTTAATAAAAAGTGAACTGCTTTCAATTTCGGAACGTATACTGACTTCGTAAGGAAATAAATCTATTGAAAGATATTTGTCTAATTTTTGACTGCAATCAATTATTCTTGAATAGGTATCCCTTCTCTCCGCTAAAGATAGTCTGAGAATTTCGATATCGCCAATATAGATAATGCCTGTATTTAAAGAATCTTCAATTGTGAATTTTGTACTTACCTTTAAATAGTTGGTTGTAGCTCTTCTATTGATATCCACTGCACGTTCTTGAAGCTTTTTCTTTATATATTTCACACGATTTATAGTGTCAGGATGAGTTTGAAATATACCCAAATCTATCGAAGGCTTGAACATTTCTCTACTATATTGTCTTTCCATATAGGTTAAAAATCCAACCGGATTGTATCCCGCTTTGAACATCAAGTCAATGGCTGTTAAATCCGCTTCTTCCTCATATTCCCTGCTGTATTGATTCAACAAGGTTATCGTGGTTAATTTTCCTAATACTGCAACATCCGGTTCTCCGGTTAAAAGAGCTCCCAGAATAGTCAGTAAAGTAAATTTTGTATTGTCTCTGGTTTGTTTTAAAGCATGATTGTGGATAACGTGGGCAATTTCATGTGCTAAAATACCAGCCAGTTCATGGTCTGATTGTGTATAATCAAAAAGGTCGGAAGTGACATATATATACCCCCCGGGAATTGAAAAGGCATTGGGTCCTTCTTTTTTTAATATTCTAAAGTGATAATTCATTCCTTTTAAATTTGAATATTTTCCCAACTCTTGTCCAATTTTATTCAATAATTCGTTCTGAATCTGGTCATCAAATAATTCATACTCTTTTTCAATATCTTGTGAAATATTTTTTCCTAATTTTTGTTCTTTCTGTAAATCTCTATCCATTGAGAAAGATAAGAAAATAAACTGCGAGAAAATGATTAAAACAAATAAGCAAGCAGTTATCGATGATGCTTTGTAATATTTTTTTATATGTTTTATTTTTAAAAAATATTTATCTATGAGGTTTCACCTGCCATTTTCGATAAGAGGATTGCTTTTTTATTTTTAAAAAAATTATTTAATAAATTCTTGAAAGTTTCTATAAGCATAATCCAAAGCATCCTCAACGCCTTCAATATTTTTCCCTCCAGCTTGGGCAAAATTGGGAGCTCCTCCTCCCCTCCCATCAATAAGCTTGCTTGCTTCTTTAATTAGATTATTCATATTATATTTTAAGTTTTTAGAGCAGGCGAACATCAGTTTTGCTCCTTCGTTTTCATTAGCTAGTCCAGAGAGTACAATTAGATTATCATTTAAATTAATGCATTTCTGAACCAATTCTTTCATTTCTTTAAAAATACCTTGCTTGAATATTTTTTTAATAATTCTTGCACCATTCTCATTGACAGAAGATGCATTAATGAGTTGACTCGCTTCATAATCTTGTAATTTTTCCTTATATTCTCTTATTTTTTTCCTATTGACTTTTCTCTCTTCTACAATTCTTTCAAACGCTTCTCCTAATTCCAAATCTTTAATGGTCAGTTTATTTGAAAGATTTCTAATAAGTTCATTCTTCCAAAAATAATCTTTCAATGAACGCTTACCGCATATAAAATCAATATGAATCTTTGTTCCCTTGTTCTCCCATTTTAAAATTTTTATCAATCCGACTTCTCCGGTATTACGACAATGGGTTCCACAGCAGGCACAGATATCAAAGCCTTTTATTTCAACAATCCTGATATTTCCATCTTGCGGTGGTAATTTTCTGAGATTTAATTTTTTACCTTTTCTTTTTTCAATAAAATAGAAATCAATCGGTGTATTTTTTAAAACAACATCATTAGCCAGTTCTTCAACTCTTCTTACTTCCTCCGATGATATTGAATTTTTCTGGATATCTATGGAACATATTTCATTTCCCAGATTAAAAGATACCGTATCGGCATTCCATAATTTTTCGAAAGCAGCAGACAAGATGTGTTGGCCGGTATGCTGTTGCATATGGTCAAATCTTCTGTCCCAATCAATTTTTCCAGTAATCGTCTCACCGCAGCCTTCGCTAATATCTTTACTCAGTATATGCAACACCTTATCTTCTTCCTCAACAACTTCTATAACAGGCATATTTTTTAAGTATCCCGTATCATTTGGCTGGCCACCCGACGTAGGGTAAAAACAGCTTCTATCCAGAATAATTGCAAATTTGTTTTTTCTTTTCACTTTTTCTAAAATTTTGCCTGTAAATTCAATCATATATGGATTTTCGTAATATAACTTTTTCTTCAAAATACTTGTACTCTCCTTACATCAATATTGTCTCAATATCTCTATGTTTCATTATAATACAAAAGATACTTCTAAACAAAATACAGTTATACTAATACCATTCTATCTTCCACATATTTATCTTTTCGATTCCCAAGAGATGAGAACTGCTGAATAAGATCTTCAACTGTAACTTTTTTTCTTTCTGTTCCATGAACATCATATATATTTTGTCCCCTATCCATCATAACAGTTCGATTTCCTACGTCTAATGCCTGTTTCATATTATGTGTCACCATTAAAGTAATTAAATCACCCTGTCGCTCTTTAACTAAATTCTGTGTTAATTTTAATATTTTTTTACTACTTTCCGGATCTAAAGCTGCAGTATGCTCATCCAGCAATAGAACCTTTGGCTTAAACATGGTTGCCATTAACATGGTCATTGCCTGTCTTTGACCTCCGGACAGCAAGCCCACTTTTTTTGAAATATTATCTTCAAGGCCCATGTTAAGCTCACTTAATTTTTCCCGAAAATATTTTTGTAATTTTTTATTTATTCCTAAACCCAATCCTCTTCCTTGTCGTTTTATAGACAAAGATAAATTTTCTTCAACTGTCATATAGGGAGCCGTTCCCATAAGTGGATTTTGGAAAACCCGACCAATCCATCGGGCCCTTTTATACTCAGCTTGATTGCTGATTAATTTTCCAGATAATTTTATTTCTCCTTGATTTTGCCACAATGTCCCGGCGATTAAATTTAGAAGAGTTGATTTGCCTGCACCATTACTCCCAATGATAGTGATAAAATCACCCTTTCTAATCCTTAAATTAAATTTATCAAGAGCAAGAGTCTCATGGGGTGTATTTTTTGCAAAATATTTGGTTAAGTTTTTTATTGTAAGCATAGGTCATAATCCCTTTCCATTATTATTTTGAAGGTCTTTTCTTCCTAAATTGAATCTTTCATTAAAGTTAAGTTTTTGTTTTATCATGGGGAAAGTTAATGCTATGATAACCAGTAAAACGGAAATCATTTTTAAATCCCCAGGTTTAAAGCCAAGATTATAACCATACCGTAAAGCAATAATCATCAAAAAACGATAAATCAAGGAACCCACTAAAACAGCAATGGTCCTCCAAAATATTATTGGTATCTTTATAATGCTTATACCTATAATAACACAAGCTAAACCTGAAACGACTGTACCTAATCCCATATTTACATCGGCAAATCCGGAATATTGTGCAAAAAGCGCACCGGATAAACCTACTAATGCATTTGAGATACATAATCCTATTATTTTGGTCAAATCGGTATTCACACCTAAACTTTTTATCATTTGTTCATTATCTCCTGTAGCAATGATTGTTAAACCAATTTCTGTAGATAAAAAGTAATCTATCATAAACTTTAATAGTGCAACAACAATAAGGAAAAAGAAAGGAACAAGATAATCCATGGATAAATCAGGAAAATATTTTTTTATTTCTCCTAATAAAGTAACTTTTCCCAACAAAGGAATATTTGGTCTTCCCATAATTCTTAAATTAATCGAATACAATAGGGTCATGGTTAAAATTCCCGACAATAGATTGGTTAATTTTAATTTTGTATGTAACAATCCGGTAATTAATCCGGCAAAAGCACCTGCAATAAATGCGAGAACAGTTCCCCATAAAGGATTTCCTCCGGAAAAAATGACTTTCGCAACGACAGCAGCTCCCAAAGGAAAGCTTCCTTCAACAGTTAAATCAGGAAAATCTAATATTTTATAGGTAATGAATACCCCAAGCACCATGATCCCAAAAACTAATCCTTGTTCCAAAGCATGCAGTAAAAGATTTATCGACATATTATTTGTTCCTTTCTTTTAGCCTATGATTTCTTACACAATTCCTATCCGTTTTGAATAATTTTATCAGCTTCTTTTTTCATTTCATCACTGACAGTAATTCCGATAGTTTTAGCCGCATCCAGGTTGATAACAAAAGTTAAATCCTTCGGATCGCTTATCATTTGCATAGGAATATCAGAAGGCTTGACACCTTCGATAACTTTTAAAGCTACTTCTCCTGATTTTTTACCCAGGGAAAAATAATCGATACCATAAGATGCTAACGCACCTTTATCAACTGTGCTAGGATCTGCAACGATTAAAGCTATTTTTTCCTGATTACATACATTTATAACGGATTCTAATGCAGAGACTACAGTATTATCTGTAACAATATAAATTGCTTCTACTCTATCAGCTAAAGATTGTGCTGCCATTAATACTTCACTTGAATTACTGACTGTGACCTCGATTAAATTAAGACCAAGTTCCTCACAGGCTTCTTTTGCAACATCAATCTGAACTACTGAATTTGCTTCACCAGCGTTGTAAATAGTACCAACATTTTTAGCTTCCGGTAAAAAACGCGGAATGAGAGCAACCTGTAACTTATTTGGTGCAGCATCGCTCATACCGGTAACATTGTTTCCAGAGCTCTCCCAACTCGCAGCCAAATTTGCAGCAACAGGATCAGTTACAGCACCAATGATAATCGGAATTTCCTGGTTGACTTGTAGTGCAGCCTGGGCAGTAGGTGTCGCAATAGCTAAAATCATATCTACCTTGTCATCTTTAAACTTTTGAGCAATAGAAATAGCATTATTAAAGTCACCTTGTGCATTTTGCAAGTCATAGACAACATCTTTTCCGGTTTCAAATCCAGCTTCCTCCAGGGTAGCCTTAAATCCTTCCCGAACTGCATCCAAAGCCGGATGTTCTACAATCTGTGTTACTCCAACAACTAAAGGTTCTGCCATAACAAATGACGAAGTTCCAATCACCAATAAAATTGTAAGTACTAATAACAAAATTCTTGAATTTTTCATAATTTTCTCCTTCTTGGTTAATTTTTTTAAATTTTATCTTCTGAACATGAATAAAATATTTTTCTTACTTACCACTCCTCCCATTATTTTTTTTGAAAAAATGAAGTATATATAAAAATAAAAGAAGGGTTAAATGTTTTATATAAACACCTATGACCCTTCTTATAAAAAAGAAAAACCACAGGCAATGTCTTCCGGAGACACATGCCTATGGTTTTTTATTGATAATAGTAATTAAACCTTTACTATCTATCCCTTAGGCATATACCCCCTCGAGATAATAGTAATAATAATAGTAGTAATTATTGATAACATATTTTTTTGTTTCTATTTCCATTTTCATTTACTAAACCAACTATATTAGATTAAATAGTATTAATTACATAATATATCTCGATTTAGCAATCATGTCAAATTTATTATCAAATACTAAATAGGGTTTTACTGTTTTCGGTAGTGATTTTTGCGACATGTTTTATAGAAATATCCTTTAATTCAGCAATCTTTTCTGCAATCAGCGGAATATATTTCGGTTCGTTAGGTTTCCCCCGAAAAGGATGAGGGGCAAGAAAAGGCGAGTCTGTTTCTAAAAGAATTTTATCCATCGGATATTCTTCTGTAACTGCCTGTAATGCTTTTGCGTTTTTAAAAGTAACCACACCGCCAATACCAATATAGTAACCTTCTTTTACACACTCACGTGCCATCTGTATATCTCCTGAAAAACAATGAATTACTACTTTGAGTCCGCTGGCTTTTTCTTTTAAAATTTGTAAAATATCTTTATGGGCATCCCTATCATGAACAATAAGCGGTAAATTTAACTTTTTTGCTAATTCAATATGCTTCGTGAATACGTTTACTTGCTGCCTAATCGTACTTCCTCGCCGATAATAATCCAAGCCTGTTTCTCCTATAGCTACAACTTTTTCATTCTCCGCCAATCTCCCTATTTCTTCCCATTTCTCTTCACTTATCAGCTTGCTCTCATTGGGATGATATCCGATAGCTGCATAGACTCCTTTAAAGCGGGAAGCAAATTCAAGGCTAATTCTACTTGAAGGCAAATCTATTCCGATAGTAATCATCCTTTTAACTCCATTTTCTGCCGCCTCTTTTACAACTTTTTCAGTACTATTTTTAATCAAATCAAGATGTGTATGTGTCTCCACGAATACTTTATTAACTGCGACCACTCCTTTCCATTCACTGAAATATATTAATTCTACATGCTCAATCTCATCACTTTGATTTACTTAGCTTAACTGCTGTTCCATAAGCTAAAAGTTCTGCTGCACTACCAATAACGCTAGTGGTCATAAAACGCACATTAATGACAGCATCCGCTCCCATTTCCATTGCCTCTTTAACCATTCTATAAGTTGCCACTTTACGGGCTCCTCCCATCATTTCGGTATATTCAATCAATTCTCCTCCCAGCACTAGTCTGATGATAGCAGATAAGTCTCTTCCTATCCAGATAGCATAAATTGTATGCCCCTGAACCAAACCTAAATTTCTATCAATCTGATATCCCGGTATTTCATCAGAATTCTGAATCAATATTTTATCCATTTCATCATCAAAAGTATTTGATTCTCCCCTATCTTTCTTTTTTCTCTTCTCTATTGCAACACTAACTAATACGAGTAAAATACCTCCTAAGAGAAAATAAATGGCAATTTTCAGCCACCAGGGCAACTCCGGACTATTGTATACTTCCCAAATACCTCCAACAAATATTGCCGTAAAAAGACCTATTACAAATGCAAGTGAACCGATTGATCTTAAAAATTTCACCAACATCACCTCCTTTTAGTTTATCGAATTTAAAATCTGAAATAATTTTATTTTTTTATTAAATAATTTCAATCAAATTCCAAGAATGATGAATTGTTTTTAAGCTAACTCGACAACCTTTTCTACTAATTTTTCAATGCCTACTGCAATTTTAGAAATAGTAGGACCAAGCATATATGCCGGAGTTGATACAATTTTATTTATAGTATCAACAGCAATTTCGCCTACCGCACAATTAACATGTTTGCCTCCCATTTCTTCAATCTGTTTTGCTGTTTCCGACTCATTACCAATAGTCAGTTTTGGTTGAAATTCTCCCAGGACCTTTGCTGCTAACACTGGTGCAATACAGGTAAATCCCGTAGGTTTCTCTTCCTTATGTATTGTTCTTATGATTTTCTCGATCAGCGGATTGACAGTGCATTCTATTCCTTTCACTGCAAAATTACTAAGATTTTTAGCAGCACCGAATCCGCCTGGAAAAATAATTCCATCAATATCGGAAGCCTTCACCTGAGATATTTTTTTATCTCTCCGCGAGCAATTCTGGCAGATTCTTGTAATACATTTCTTTTTTGGTTTTTAATTTCTTTGCCGGTTAAATGGTCTATTTGATCATGTTGCTCCATAACCGGCGCTAAATAAACTATTTCAACTCCTGCTTTATCCAGAAAAAGCATGGTCAAAACAGCTTCATGAATTTCACTTCCATCATTTACTCCACAACCCGATAACACAACACCATTTTTCTTTATTCTACTAACCTCCGAATATTTATTACAATATGATTATCTTATTTACTGGTGCATTTACCTACATATTCTTATTCGATTGATTTAATAGAATTCCTTCAAATTATTTTGTTAATCTGATAAAAACATGAAAGACTTGCAATAATCTTGCTATCTGTTTTAATATTTATATTCAAATTTATAATAAATGGTTAGTGCTGAAGTTACGTTGAAGAAAATATAAAAAATAAAATGTGGTAAAATACAAATAAGGTTTTTATCTAAAAAAACAATCTCCCCTTAAAAGAGGTGATGTTAACGATAACAAATTATTGACAATTTACTGAAAATGATTAGTATAAGGCCTTTTAAATCTACATTTTATTCATCAGACTCTGCCCTTTAAATTGAGAAGTTGCTCTTCTGATATTATCGAGAACTGAATTGTTAACAGCTTTAAAACCCTTCTCAATAATTGTGTTCGCCCGATGAAAATCATACCAGTGAATGCGTTCGACTTCCGGCTTGATGATAATCACATTTTCAAGGTTTGGAATACGACCACTTTTTTCTTTATTATTTTCCCTTATCCTCAATCCATCTGAAGCAATATAAAATCCTAAAGGAATGATATGTTTTAATTTTCTTGAAATTTCCATGGGTGAAACAACACTATTCACATAAGGCAATTGACAGATATTTTTAAACAAATTCCTTGAACCATTTTTAATTCCATTTAAATATTTTACACTTTGAATTGGACTGCTAACATCAATTGCGATGACTACATCCGCTCCTAAATCTAAAGCAGTCTGAATCGGTAAGGGATTTATTATTGCCCCATCAACAAGCCATTTATTGTTTATTTTTTTAGGAGCAAAAATACCCGGAAGTGCAGAACTGGCAAAAATTGCTTCAGAAACTAATCCCTGATCCACAAGGACTTCTTCACCAGTCTGGACATCAGTAGTTACAACTGTTAAGGGTATTTTAAGTTCCGAGAAATATTTTTGTTTTACAAGAAACGAGTAAAAAGCTTCAATTTTTTTTCCGGCAATAATTCCGTTCGGAAATCCGGAATCAACTAAATTGAATAATGTTTTCCAACTATACTCTCGCGCAATTCTTTCTATTTCATAAATATCCTGACCAGCTGAAAAGGTTGCCCCGACAAGAGCTCCAAAGCTGGTTCCAACAATTAAATCCACATTGATCCCGGCTTCATATATTGCCTTTAATGCACCTATATGAGCATAACCACGAGCACCACCGCTTCCCATAACTAAAGCAATTTTTTTAAATTTTCTTATTTTCATCTTGCTATTAATGTATCTCCTTCATGTAAGCCTCGACTATTTCGAATATATCCTTCTTATTCCCCCTGTATATTTTTGATGTTTCAATTACTTTACCGATATGTACTTCAATTCTATTAAATTTTGGCCATTTTTTGCCTACTGGTAAAGCCTTGTCTGCTCCCCTAATGGCTATCGGGAGAATTGGAACTTTCGTCTTAACAGCAAGGTATGCAGCTCCTGCTTTTGCAGAAAAATTATTATCATCTTTCATGATTCTGCCCTGCGGAAATATTCCTAATATGCCACTATTTCTTAAAACTTTAATAGATTTTTTTAACGCCCGGATGTCATTTCCATCCCTTTTTACCGGAATAGCTCCTATCCCTCGAAGAATAATTCCATAAAAACCTGTATTAAATAAATAGGCAGCCGATAAAAAAATAATTTTCAACTTAATGGCTGAAACCAAAATAAAGCCATCGAACACACTGGTGTGATTGGCTACAATAACAAAAGGACCTCTTGCCGGAATATTCTCACTACCGGTTACCCGCAATCCGAAAAAAATATGAAAAATAATCCAACTTATTATTTTTATCAAATAATATAGCAAAATTTAAAACCTCGATAATTAGATATGGTTTCATTAAATTTATTTCTAAAAAACTACTTATTTGGTTTGGTCGATTTTGATAGATGTTCAATTTTTTCTTCAAGTTCCTGAACTTTTTTTTCCAGGTCATCTACATATTTTTTTGAAACAAAACTCATTTTTTCTAATCTATTTTTTATTTCAGGTTTTATTTTTTCAACCAACCTGTCTCTTTCCTGCTCAGCCTTATTCAATAGATCAACGATAAATTCCCTACTGTCTTCCTTGCTTAATTCTCCTCTCTTAATAAGTTCATCAGCAATTTTATTGGCTTTTTCCCTGGTAAGAGATAGAGTTCCCATACCTGCAAGGATTATTTTTTTACTGAGATTTAAAACACTTTTTCCGCTCCTCTTCAATAAATTTAAAGGTAAAATAACCGAAGGAAGCATGACTTTTTTCGTCTTTTCCTGCTCTACAATAATTTGAGCCAGGATTAAGGAAGTGATATCTTCTTTTTTCTTATTATCAATGACTTTTACCTCTACGCCATCCCGAATAAGTTTAGAAATGCCAAATAGATTGATGTATCTCTTTCTCTGCATGTCGTACAGTTTACGATTTTCGTATTTCTTTATAATATATTCTTCCATAGCACTCCTCCTTTAAAGAATATATTACGCAACGCGTTATAACTATTTTTATAACACACTGCGTTATATCTGTCAAGTCAAATTGCTTCCGGTATGAAATTACGACCATAGCTCAAAAAATGACTTCGGTTATATGTGGAAATTCTCTACTGCCCTTCTGGAAAATTTCCACTACCCATGGTGGAATATTTCCACACTAACAACAACAAATGAAAAAAATAACAAAATAATACCAACAACATTAGGGAGTATTTTTTAATTTTTTTTCATCAGAGTTTTGCTTTTTTGCTTTTTTTGGATTTATATAAGTAGAGGAGGAAATGATTCTCTCATGTTTCCCCTCCCTTCTGAGTAAGGGTGAGTAAATATGTCATTCCTGTAAAATCAAGGATTCAGGCAAATATTTAACAAAGTACGAAACAATATTCTCTCGTAGTTTGCAATATGAAAATTGTCAAAATTAAAAACACAATACTAATAAACACAAACCATTCAATGAAAGGTGAAAATTATGGAAGGAAAAATTACAAACAACAAAGCCAATTCTTATACTTATATTCAGGATTACTTTCTAACCTATTGGGTTAACGTCATCGTACTTGGTCCGGCCATGCTTTATCTTCAGCTGCTTAGCTATTGTCATAAGAGAAAAGATGTCACCTGGCCCTCTGTTTGAACTTTAAACAAAAGAATTGGCATTACTACCAAGACTTTAATCAAATATCGTCATACACTCGTAGAATATGGTTTTATTAAAGAAATCGTCAAACAAAAATCTTCTACAGATGAATATTTCCATAATTTTAATCAATTAGTCATTTTGGATAATAAAAAAATCTTTTTCCTCCACCGGAACGATAACCGGAAGATACCGAAGAAGTGATTTCAGGCATTGCAGAAGAACCACCTTTCATCAAGCAGAATAATCTTAAAATCATGAATAAGGATAATAAGTATTTTTTAAAGAAAAAGAGGATAATGAAAAAATTAAAAAAATAAAGCTGGATAAAACCACTATCGAGAAAATCATCATAAATTATTTACCGGAGGATATTGTAAGTAAATTAGATTTGCTTGAAATGAAAAGGAATGT
>Ga0272442_10004394_pt1 | contig 19322 bp, 18 predicted proteins | sample SSMForm2O_FD_200262 | JGI IMG/M metagenome (GOLD analysis project Ga0272442, IMG submission 200262) | Marine sediment archaeal communities from Little Sippewissett salt marsh, Falmouth, MA, United States - SSM-Form-2O | ecosystem: Environmental > Aquatic > Marine > Wetlands > Sediment ... | reverse complement strand
GGAGCCCCGGTAATTAAACCGGTTTAAAGGAGAAAACAATGGGTGATACAAAATCAGGAAGGGGAGACACTCCGCTCGTTCGCATGGTCGATATTCACAAGTGGTTCGGCAAGGTGTGCGCGCTTCGCGGGATCAATTTCGAGGTGCAGCATAATGAGATTGTGGGACTCGTCGGAGACAACGGTGCGGGAAAATCCACGCTCATCAAGATACTGTCGGGGTACCACGGCGCTGACAGGGGGGAGATATACTTCGAGGGCAAGAAGATAAATATGAGCAATCCCAAGGACGCGAAAAAGCTGGGTATCGAGACCGTTTACCAGGAACAGGCCCTCTCCCTGCACGTGTCCATAGCCCGCAACGTCTTCATGGGAAGGGAGCTGACCAGGACGCTCGGGTTCATGGACCGCAAGCGCATGGACAAGGAGAGCATGGATGCGATCACGAAGCTCGGGCTTCGGATCAAGGACCCGGAAGCAGTGGTTGAAGCGCTCTCGGGCGGCCAGCGGCAGGGGGTCGCCATCGCCCGCGTGCTCTACTTCAAGGCCAAGCTCGTCATACTGGATGAGCCCACCATGGCCCTCTCGGTACAGGAATCCCAGCAGGTCCTCGATTTCATGCAGCAGCTGAAAGCGGGGGGTATTTCCGTCATATTCATCACCCATAACATTTTTCACGCCTACCAGGCCGCGGAACGTTTCTTCATACTCTCGCACGGCGAGGCGCTCACGGATGTAAGGAAGGAAGACACCACCATCGACCATCTCATCGAGCTCATTGTCAGCGGAAAGGTGGAAATAAAGAAACAGGCGACAGAGGGGAAAACATGACGTTGTCCGCGGAAAAATCCGGAAGAGGACGGTCCATCGGCGGTTACCTTATCAGGATGCGTTCTCTGAACGTGTTCTTCATCTTCGTTATACTCTTCGCGGTCTTCACTTTCCTGTCACCCGGGAACCGCTTTATAAGCAAGGACAACATACTGATATACCTCGCGACCGGGGCGGAGTTCAATATAATCGCGGTAGCGGTGGGGATGCTCATGATATCGGGCGAGTTCGACCTCTCGGTCGGCTCCGTGCTCGTCTTCTGCTCCTACACGTTTACCCAGGTCTATGCCTCCGGTGTTCATATACTCCTCGCCGTAATTATTACCGCGGGCGCCGGCACGATTCTCGGATTTATAAACGGAATGATCACCGTGAAGGCCCGCATACCCTCCTTCATCACGACACTCGGGGCCATGCTTCTCTGGAGGGGCGTTACACTCATGTGGTCGGGAGGCGAGCAGAAGGGGATAGACCTTCTCCAGCATCCGGTTATGTATAAGTTAATCGCAGGCTCCATAGGCGGCCTGATACCGTCGCAGTTCTTCTGGTTCATCGGAATCGCCGTGATCCTGGCGCTCATCATGCACTATCACAAGGTCGGAAACTGGATATTCACGACGGGCGACAACCGTGAGGCTGCGCGCGCCATGGGGATAAGAACGGACAGGATGAAGGTACTCTGTTTTTCCATCGTCGGTTTTGCCGTAGCGGTTGCCGCGGTCATGCAGATCTTCAGGGCCGGGACCTTTTCCGCACGCGCCGGAGACGGCTGGGAGCTGAAAGCCATAGCGGCCGCGGTCGTGGGAGGAACGGCGCTCACGGGCGGTATCGGCAGTATGATGGGCGTATTCTGGGGGGCTTTCGTCATCTCGGTCATCGAAAACGGTCTCGTTCTGCTCCGCGTACCCTATTACTGGACTTTTACGATTTTCGGTGTCGTTATCGTGTCCACCGCGATCCTGAGCGTTTACATTGAAAAGAGGCGGCTGCTCTTCGGTGCCGAACGGTGTTGATCTGCCGTCCGGTCTGGGTTTACGGGTTTTAAGCCGTAATTGTGCGCTCAGTGTGGTGAAAAAAAGTAAAAAAATGATTTGACAAAAAACGGGCTTTATACTATACATGGAGCAGTTCAGGAGGATTATTACATGTCCCGCAGTTATATGAACGGATACTGGTGGTGGTGGACCGTTTTCCCCTAGGGGTGGTCCATCCGGATGAAAAATCCAGCCGCGGCCGCTCCCGGGGAGCGTACCGCGGCTTTTCTTTTAACGGCCGTGGGTGAGAACCTCCGGTCTTTTTTTTTACTACGACAATCGAGAGGAGGTGGGGCGATTATGAGCGGATTCCGGCCCCATTAAGGGTCGAACCTATGGAAAAGCCATGATGAAAAAAGCAGCAGACCATACATTTTAAGGAGATGAAAATGGATAACTTTAAGATTGTGCTCGACGAAAGTCACATTCCCGAGAAATGGTACAACATACTCGCGGACCTGCCGGAGCCGCTTCCCGCGCCGCTCCACCCGGGTACGGGCAAACCCCTCGGTCCCGACGATCTCGCCCCGCTCTTTCCCATGGAGCTCATCAAGCAGGAGATGAGTCCGGAGCAGTACATCGAGATACCGGACGAGGTGCGGGATATTTACCGTCTCTGGAGGCCGACCAATCTCTTCAGGGCCCGAAGGCTGGAGAAGGCCCTGGACACGCCTGCAAAGATCTACTACAAGTATGAGGGTACGTCGCCGCCCGGAAGCCATAAACCCAATACTGCGGTGGCCCAGTGTTACTATAACAAGAAAGAGGGAATAAAGCGTATCTCGACAGAGACCGGAGCCGGACAGTGGGGGAGCTCGCTCGCGTTCGCCGGAGCCTGCTTCGATGTCGAGATCAAGGTTTACATGGTAAAGGTGAGCTACGAGCAGAAACCGTACCGCCGCATAATGATGCAGACATGGGGTGCGGACTGTGTGCCCTCGCCGTCAACCGAAACAAACGCGGGAAGGGCGATGCTCGAGAAAGACCCCGATTGTCCCGGAAGCCTCGGACTTGCCATCAGTGAGGCGGTCGAGGACGCGGTTTCGAGGGACGACACGCATTATTCGCTCGGAAGCGTGCTGAACCACGTGCTCCTCCATCAGACCGTTGTGGGCCAGGAAGCCAAGGAGGCCCTGGAGATGGCCGGTGATTATCCGGATATCATCATCGGGTGTGTGGGGGGCGGATCGAACTTCGCCGGTCTGTACCTCCCCTTCCTCAAGGACAAGATCGACGGAACAAAGCCGGACCTTCGAATCATCAACGTGGAGCCCGCGAGCTGTCCCACCCTGACAAGGGGACCCTATACCTACGATTTCGGCGATGAAGCCGGGCTTACACCCCTCCTGAAGATGAACACACTCGGACACGGCTTCATACCGCCGCCCGTGCATGCGGGAGGATTGCGGTATCACGGCATGGCTCCGATTATCTGCCATGTCCTCAACCTCGGTCTCGTAGAGGCACGGTCCGTGCATCAGCTCGAAACCTTTCAGAGCGGCATCATGTTCGCAAAACAAGAGGGAATAATCTCCGCTCCTGAAACCGACCATGCGATCGCGGTGGCAATACAGGAGGCGCTCAAGTGCAAGGAGTCGGGTGAGGCGAAAACCATCCTCTTTAACCACAGCGGGCACGGTCACTTCGACATGGCCGCGTATGAGGCATACCTGGGCGGGAAACTGCATGACTACGAGTACCCGCAGGAGAAGATCGACGAAGCGCTCGAGTCACTCCCCAAGGTATAAAGGTTGTGAGCGAAACCGGGGGATCCCCAGCGGATCTCCCGGTGTTTCATTCTGCAACATTTTCCAGAAAACATGAATGGTTGCTGTTTCAACCGCGTTTCGAGGAGGACGAAGTCCTCTCTTTGAGATCATGCAGCTCTTCTTCCAGCCGCATTATCCGTTCGGTGAGCGAGTCGACCGCCTTCTTGACCGGGTCCGAGATCTTTCCGTGATCGAGGTCAATCTCGTGGTTTTTTACAACATGCTTTCCCGCCTCCCGGGCGGGGATCCCCACAACCGTGGTCTTGGGAGCCACGTCATGGAGAACCACGGAGTTCGCGCCGATTTTGGCGCAGTCGCCGATATGTATGGGGCCGAGTATGATGGAACCCGCTCCGATAACGACCTCGCACCCGATTGTGGGATGGCGTTTTTTCTTCTCACGGGAAACCCCGCCGAGAACCACCCCCTGGTACATGGTAACGTAATCTCCGACCTCTGCCGTTTCGCCGATGACGACTCCCGCTCCATGGTCGATAAATACGCTCCTTCCGATTGAGGCCCCGGGGTGTATCTCGATATTGGTGATGAAACGGGAGAATTGGGACACCATACGCGCCGGAAGCTTCAAACCCCCGTTCCAGAGCGCATGCGCTATTCTGTAAAACCAGAGCGCCTTGAGACCCGGATAGAAGAGCAGTACCTCGAACGGACCCCGTGCTGCCGGATCACGGTTGAGCACAGCCCTGATATCTTCCCTTATTCGTCTGAACATGGTTCACTTTCCGGCTTTTAATAGGGGTCTTCCCGTATACGTTAATAATCTAATTCGCCAATAGAGATCGAAGTAGGGTAAATCTCGCTCCTCGACTATTGACTTTTTTCGTCAATCCAGTATTGTATGGACTATGAACCTCGTGCGGGGAGAAGATGAATGAAGCAAGAGGGAATTTCATATAATGAGATCGTCCTGCTGAATCGTATAGGCCGGGAGTTTTCCGCTCACCTGGACCTTGACAGCGCCATCGATGCGATTATGAGCCGTGTCAAGGACGTTCTCGAATGCGGGGCAAGCTCCGTTATTCTCTACGATAAAATAAAGGATTCGCTTGTTTTTTACGCCGCCTCGGGTGCTGGAGCCGGTGAGATAAAGGGACTGCAGATACCGCTCGGAAAGGGTATCGCGGGCTGGGTTTTCGAGAACCGGACACCTGCCCGGGTTAAGAATGTGCGGAACGACGAAAGGTTCTATCCGGGAATCGATCGTATTTCAGGTATAACCACGAAATCGCTCATCTGTGTTCCCCTGGAGCGGGAAAACAGGATCATCGGTGTGCTGGAGGGGATCAACAAGGTATCCGGTTCATTCACCCAAAAGGACCTCCAGATGCTTACCGCCATCTCCCAGCTGGCGGGGATCTCAATACAGAATTCGATCATTCACAAGAACCTGGAACGGAAAAACGATGAGCTGAAGCAGTTGAACAGGGAGTTGGAGGAGTTCGTGCATATCGTATCCCACGAGCTGCAGACACCGCTTGCTTCCATAGAGGGGTACATCGGGCTCCTGCAGGCGGAAATACGGGAGAAGGGCGGAGATATTTCCTGGTACATAGACAGAATAGAGAGCAATACGGATCACCTGCTGCATTTTATCAAGCGTCTTCTCGGTTTCATCAGGCTGAAGAACAGGAGTATTACCGTCGATACCTTCAACCCCGTAGGCGTTCTCAGAGAGGTGTGCGTACAGCTGGAGAGGGAAATCATGAGAAAGAAGGCTAGGATACGGTATCCGGAGGATTTCCCGGCAGTTCGTTGCGACAGGTACCTCTTTCACCATATTATGCTCAATCTCATTCAAAACAGTCTGAAGTACGCGGCCGATGACATCGAGCCCGATATCAGCGTAGGTTTCGAGAGGGTTGGGGATGACGATGAGAGGGGTGAGGTACGCTTCTATGTGAGGGACAACGGCCCCGGCCTGCCGGAAGAGAACCATGATAAAGTGTTCACGATATACCAGAGGAGCGGCACCGCGCTTCCGGAGGGATACGGTATTGGCCTGGCTTTTGTCAAGAAGGCCGTGAACCTGCTCGGAGGATCCGTCTGGGTTAAGAGCGGCGAGGAAGGCGGGACGACTTTTTTCTTTTCTCTTCCAGGCTGGCGGGCCCAAGCTTGAAGGCTCCGGCCTGAAGGCCCTTTATGGCTGTAAAAATAAATTACCCCTTCCCCCGGTTCTGGAAAGGAGGTCCATGTGGAGGGGGAAGGGGTTTACTGATGGTGAAGGTTTTACAATTTTGTATTTATCTCTGCCGTTACCCAACTGAAGGATTTACCGTTTACCCTTTGAGTCATTTTTTCTCCTTCACCCGATTCAGACTCTCGGAATCTTTTTTCTTTCAAAGCGGAACCGCGTCCGGGACAGGTTCCGCGATCGTTTTTTTGAAGACCACTTACGGGTATTCATCGGATTCGTCCTGTACACGTACTCCGGTTTCCGGGACCGGACCTGTCGAGAGCGTACCCTTCAGGTAGCTCGCTATGACCTCGTCCAGCGAGCCGGCAACCTCGGGAACGACCCGAATCCTCACGGTCTTCAGGTAGTCAAAGAACACCCGTTCGATACCCGAACAGATTAATACCTCTACACCCTCGTCCTTGAGCGGACCCGCCTTTTCAAAAGGTGTTACGCCTTCTATATGAACGACCTTTTTTTCCTCAATCGCACCCGCAGACTCCCTGACGACGAGAAAATCGGATGCAAGACTAAGACGAGGAGCTACACGGCCGTCAAGGACTGGAAGAGCGAATACCATGGCCTCTCCTGTAGGTATACATACAAGATGCGTGCCATAACTTTTCCCAGCTTTCAGAAGCGGCTGTTTTTCCGGAAAAAAACGAATTCAGGTCCAGATAACGGTGCATACGGGCGGTTTTGTACCCTTAAAAACGGGTGTTTCTGAACAAGGAGCTCGGGAGGGGTCGGGGAGGGACAGCTGTTCATCGTAAAAATGTTGCAGAAAACAACAATTGATTTTACGAATGATGCAGAAAGCAACGATTGTAATGCATTATGCGGGGTTCATGTCGGTACGATCAATCATGCTGCCTGAGCTTTCTCCAGAGCGTTGTTCTGTGAATATTGAGGTAGTCCGCGGCTTTACTGCGGTTTCCATTGAACATTTTAAGGGCGTTTCTGATTGCGTCCATCTCTATCTCCTTGAGACCCGCACGTGCCCGAACAGGGCCCCGGCTCATCTCCTCCGGAAGATGGATCACGTCGATGAACTTACCCTTGGACATAACGAATGCGTGCTCGATGATGTTCTCGAGCTCCCGAATATTGCCCGGGTAGTCGTGGTTAATGAGGATGGAGAGGGCGTCGGCGGTGATTCCCTCTATGCGTTTTTCCATAACACTGTTGAAACGCTCGATAAAAGTATCGATGAGAAAGGGAATGTCCTCCCTTCTTTCGCACAACGGGGGGAGGCCGATCTTGACTACGTTCAGCCGGTAGAAGAGGTCATCACGAAAACAGCCCTCTTCAACGAGGGAGCGTAGATCCCTGTTCGACGCAGCGATGATCCGTACATCCACGCTGACCGGGTTTACGGAGCCGAGGGGTTCGATGGTCCTCTCCTGCACGGCCCGCAGAAGCTTGACCTGCAGGGCGGGAGAGGTATCTCCTATTTCATCGAGAAACAGTGTTCCCCCGTTTGCAAGTATGAATCTGCCCGGCTTTGCCTTGCGCGCGTCCGTAAACGCGCCCTTTTCGTACCCGAAAAGCTCCGATTCCAACAGGGTATCCGGGAGCGCGCCGCAGTTTATCGCCACGAACGGGCCCTCGCTTCTCTTTCCCGTGTTGTGTATGGCGCGCGCAAAGACCTCTTTTCCGCTTCCGCTCGGCCCCTGAATGAGCACATTCGCATCGGAATCCGCGATGTCCGGGAGGATATTGAATATCTCCAGTATCTTGTGGTTTTTGCTGTAAATATCCTGGTACCGGTATTTTTTGCTGACCTCCCGCCGCAGTTCCTCGATGATCCGGATGTCCCTGAATGTCTCTATCCCGCCGATCACCTTCCCGTTTTCATCCCTGAGCAGGTTGGTACTGATAATGACCGGCACTATGCGTCCGTGCCTGTCGAGTACGTCGAGCTTGAGGCCCTCTATGGATCGGCCGGTGGAGAAAGTCTTCTTGAGTGTACAGTTTTTTTGACAGATGCTCGTTCTGAATATCTCGTAGCAGTAGGTGCCGATCGCTTCTTCTTTGGAGAATCCCGTGATAAGGGAGGCGGCCCTGTTGAAGGTGCTTATGCGGTAATCGAGGTCCGTGGTAAAAACACCGCAGTCGATACTGTCGAGAATCGTACCATAAAAACTGTTCATCAATTTAATATTAACGACATGCATACGTGTTGGCAAATCTTTTGCTATATTATAGATGAACGGTTTCTGAATACAACGGCGGATCAGGCCGGGGTGTGAACAAATAATATTTTTTCAATCGCTCGTGATTGAGCACTGCTTCGGCCGTTCAGCCGATTTAAACGAGGAGGATTGTCATGCCACAGGGTAGAGGAAGCGGAGGCGGCGGAGGCGGCGGAGGCCGCGGAGGAAGCGGCGGAGGCCGCGGGGGTAGAGGCGGAGGTACGGGAATGGGACCGGGCGGAGATTGCGTCTGTCCCTCCTGCGGAGCGAGGGCTCCCCACAAGAGGGGTGTCCCCTGTTTCGAAATGGTGTGCCCCTCGTGCGGGCAGAAGATGGCGAGGGGATAGAGAGGCTGTTTTTTTTAAGACCTCCCCCTTATAATGTACACTGCGTTTTTTTCGGGATGTTTCCATGAATGAAAGAGACGGTGCAAAGGCCCGGATGCTGACTCTCGCGCTACTCATCAACGAGCACCGGGACCTCTACTATCGGAGGGCCGGCCCCCGTATAACCGACAGGGAGTACGACGCGCTTTTTGACGAGTTGCTCGCCCTGGAGAAAAAGTACCCCGAGCTTGCGGCTGCGGACAGTCCCACGGCCCGTGTGGGCTCGGACCTTGACAATACGTTTCCGGAAGTCAGCCATCCCTTTCCCATGCTCAGTCTCGATAAGGTATACAGTTCGGAAGACCTGGGTAAGTGGATCGATAAAGTGACCCGTGACGCGGATGGTGACGTGTCGTTTGTGGTTGAGGAAAAGGTGGACGGTTCGACCATCGTCCTGCATTTCGAGGACGGCGTACTTACGCGGGCGGTTACACGCGGTGACGGATACGTGGGCAATGATATCACGCGGAATGTCGGGACCATAGACGACATTCCCCTCAGACTCACCGAAGCGGTGACCGGTGTCTTCAGGGGGGAGATATACCTCGATATCGCGGACTTCAAAAAATTGAACGCCGAGATGGACAACATATATGCGAACCCGCGGAATTTCGCCGCGGGTACACTCCGCCGCAAGAAGAGCCGGGAGGTCGCCCGGGTTCCCCTCCGCTCCTATGTTTACGAGGGTTTCTCCGAAAGGGAGGAGGGCCTGGAGCACATCGAGGTCCTTGACCGTATCTCGAAACTCGGGTTCAGGGTGGGCGGTTCCGTGGGATTCTTCTCCGACTCCCTGCCCGGGTCCCGTTACGACCCCCTGTTCGAAGCGCACGAGGGATGGGAGCGCGGAACCCTTGACGAGATCATTCCTTTCATAGAGAGGCGGAGAAGCGGGCGGGATAAACTCGGGTATGAGATCGACGGCCTCGTGGTCAAGGTGAACCAGTACGGGCTGCGTGACAGCATGGGCTTCACGGCCCATCATCCGCGGTGGGCCATTGCATTCAAGTTCGAGGCGCCGCAGGCCGTGTCGACCATCGAGGACATAGAGGTGCAGATCGGAAGGACGGGAAGGGCCACCCCGGTCGCGCGGATACGGCCCGTCTGGATTTCCGGATCGACGGTCAGTAACGTCACCCTGCACAACGAGGACTATATCACCGCGCTCGGAGCGTCCATCGGGGATACCGTGTCCATCAGCAGGAGGGGAGACGTCATCCCGGCCGTTGAGGAGGTTGTTGAAAAGAAGCCGGGAGGCACGGCTTTTGTCATGCCCGAGCTCTGCCCGTCATGCTCGACCCCGCTCGTCAGGGACGGGGCCCATCACTTTTGTAAAAACAGGAGCTGCCCGGCGCGGGTATTCGGCAGGATCGCGTTTTTTACGGCACGGGGACAGATGGATATAGAGAACCTCGGTTGGGAGACGGTACGGCGGCTCCTCGATCTTGGCCTCATCCATGACATTTCCGACATTTACGGGTTTAATCCGGACGACCTGCTCGACAGGGAGGGATTCGGAGAGAAAAAGGTTTCGCTTATTAAAGAGGGGATAGAGAAGAGTAAAAACCGGCCCTTTTCAGTTGTGCTGACTTCACTCGGGCTTGAGGAAATAGGACCGCGCGTGGTACAGCTTCTCATTGATGCGGGATACGATTCCATCGACCGCCTTACAGAGGCCGCCCGCAAGGGGGACGTGGAGTCCCTGACCGGGATCGACGGTATAGGGCCGAAAACGGCGGACCGCATCGTGGAGCAGCTCTCCGACCCCGATGTTATGGAAATGATCGACAGACTGCGGGAGGCAGGCCTTCAGTTCGCCGAGCGTGAGAAGGGCCCCCTGCCGGAGCCCGTGTTCGCCGGTCAGACCTGGTGCGTCACCGGGAGCTTCGACAATTTCAAGCCCCGCGAGCGGGCCATGGACGAGGTGAGGAAACGGGGCGGCAGGGTCACCTCCGCGGTGACCGGGAAAACCACCCACCTCCTCGCGGGAATGAATCCCGGCAGCAAGCTCGAAAAGGCACGGGACCTCGGGACCGAGGTGGTGGGTGAAGAGGATTTCCTCTCCATGCTCGGTGGGTATGAAACTCGCTGAAATTCCTATGAGCTGCGTGGCAACTTCTATTCTGCGGATTTTGGATTATCACCATAAGCGTTATTCGCAACCCTTGTCTTCGCAGCTGCTCGAACCGCCTGAGCTGCACTTCCATGCATGCTGAACCAGTTATGGTGTATCTCGCAATTCTCCTGCGGTACGCCTCGAATCATAATAGGCGTCTGCGGGGCTTTAAAGGTATTATTGTAAATTTCTATCAATGTACCGGCTATATCCGTTCCATCTTTTCGGTCTATTCCGCCATGCATATCGAAGCAATGACTCAGTGAAGTTCCGTACTGGACATTATGACGTGCAAGGTAACTGCAGCCCGGCCTGCCTGTGCCGGCAATGGAATGGCGGTTCCAGTCGAAAATGTTGTACTCGATCAGTGAAGACGCCGTGTTATGACAAATTCCGTAGCCCAGGCCGTTGTATTGGCAATGGTGGATAAAGTTGTGGTGTATATGATGTCCGTCGCCGTTCTCGAGATATATGCCTGCATGCGAGAAGGCTGATATCTCACAGTTGTCCACCTCGAGGCGGTGATATTCGGTCATGATTCCGTTGGAAGTCGGGAATTTATAGTAATACTTACGTCCTCCACCGTCTTTTTCGAATGAACGGCGATGATGATCGAGGTACCTTTTTGGATGAGGCCCACGAATACGCAAGCCGGTGATGCGTACACCTGAACCTGAAGCGTGGATCATAACCGGTGTGTCCAGCACATCGCTCGTAAGTAACGCGCCTTCAGAACCGTTGTGTCCGCGATCACCTGCCAGTGTAACATAATTCGTTACTTCAAGTATAAGCTGTTCGATGTAGATAGAGGTAGTAAGGTCGATTTCCCTTTCACCGGGGATGAAAACAATCTCTCCCGGTTCTGCCTTCGACAGTGCTTCAAGCAATGTTTCCAGATCTGAGGCGGTATAATCACCTCTGCTAATGACATCCGCATAGCCGTTTCCGCCGCCGATTGGACCAAGCCTGTCAGGTTTAGCTCCGAAAATCGTATCGTTGATACGGAGCCACGTTATTTCCTCCGCATTGAGAACGGAGCTTGTAATGCAGACATATAATAGGACCATAATAATAACTTTAAACCAACGGTTCATGGCATCTTTTTTATTATCTGCGATTTAGATACGCCCCGTTCTCATGAGTACGTTCTACAACGTCTTACATTTCCATCGATAAACAGCCGATCGAATACTTTTCAATGGCTGTATTCATACGCAGTCATTATGAAATTTACAATTCATTGTGATGCGGTTATTATTCGCCATTCATCTATGAGGCTGAATTCCTCATTCGGTCCATCGACGGCATCCGCGACCTTAAAAAGGACATCTTTTCCCATAATCTCGATGTTCACCACGGTATTCCTCACTCCGTTCCCACACGCGCCGCAATCAACCTGATAGACGCCACCTTCCTGGTCCGGATACTCGTTTGGATCGTCAGCCTCCGCACTACGTGGGTCCTTTACACGCATGCGATAGTAATAGTGTGTGTGACCGACGAAAACGGCCTTCACTTTTCCGTTGTAGCTCACGAGCATATCCCAGAAAGTATTCCTTTCCTCCATACATGCGTTGAATGAATCGTCAATATGCCTCATTCGTGGAAAGGAGGGTTCATGCATTGCAATGAAGACATGATCTGCATGTATGGCTGAAGAGATTGTATCGTTTATCCATTCAATCCCTTTTGTATTCAAACACCCTTCCGCTCCAAGATCATTGAAGTATTCGCTGTATGTATTTACGGCAATTATCCGAACGTTTTTAAAATCGATATAGTAGTTGAGTTTATCGTCACGTCTTGTTACATGATCCAGTGTTTTTATAATTTCAACGGCTTCGTTAAAGTCGGAAATGTCGAGATCATGATTTCCAATAACCGGAACGAATTCAGGCTTTTCATCTATATCTCTAAAAACATTCTCATAGGTCTCAACGTTTCTCGACAGTGGGTCATAGTCTCCGCATACAAGTATGAATTTTACGGTGCTTACCGTGCCGAGTACATTATGATCCCTTACTTCAATGAGCGCATTCTCAAATGTGTCATGGTCGCTTCTTGGATCCGCGAGTGCCGCCATCGACCAATGCTCCGGTGTCTCATTTATTTTCGTCGAACAAGTACAGATAAGCAGTGTGAGGAAGAGAATCAGAATGGCACAGCGAACTAATTTTATGAATTTCATTTTTCTCTCTCCTTAGGAAATTTTACTTTCCAATATGGTAGGAGATTAAATAATTTCCGAGGCATGCGCCTGCCTGCGTTGCAAGCCCTTGAAAACGCTTATAAACTATCGTTTATTATCTTCTTGTTCCGTATGTTCTGTCAAGCTGTTACGATCCAGCACAATCGGCAGGAATACTCCGCTCACGAAAAGCAGGGGGTAGTCGAACCAAGTTGGATAACAGTATGATATTCACACAAATATAGGGACATGTTACATAATTACCATTTAGTTAACACGTATTTTATCCTCAGAATATAAAATTAATGAGGGGCATTATATAAAATAATGAGGTGCCATGTCCCCTTAATTTTCCGCCTCGTCATAGGGCACGTAATCGATCTCGATGTAGTCAGCCACTTCCGTCGACCAGTGGTCCCGGACGAACTGCATGTGATCCGAATTCGAGCTGTAGACATCGTAATCGGCCATGGAATCGAACTCCATGGATATGCCGAAATCATAATCATTCTTTTTACTGATCTGACGAAGGCATTCGAAGTTCTTCACGACCGGAATCCGGGCGAGTTCTTTCGCGGCCTTAAAAAAATCGTGCTCGGCCTGTGAGCCTGCGTCAAATTTAAGCTTGAATGCCACTGTGTGACGAACCATGGGTCATTCTCCTTGTAGAATCGAATTTTTTGTGAGGTACTGAAGGAACACAAGACAAACGGACTTCCGTTTTATTAGTATTTCTTCCGGCCGCCCTTCTCAGAAACGGAACCCCAGCAGTTTCAAGTAACTCAAAAACCAAGTGTATGCGGCCACGGCCGGTATGACGAGCGTATAAGGAAAAAAATCGATTGGAAAACGGCTTCTAAATCATAAGCATAATAACACACAAACTCACGGTAATTGCAACACCATTTACCCTGTCGATATTGGGCTGCATCGTGACAGCCGTCAGTGCAGCGTCGTATTCAACTTTACGCTCTTTTTCCTCATAGTCCTTTGACCCGCCATTTCCTGTGAAAATAACATGAAGCCAGGAAAAATACCCCCGTAAACCCAACCAACATAAGCAGGTCCAGCCAGGGGGGAAAGAACGCGGTATGCCCGAATCCGGAGCGTATAAGCGCGCAGGCGTAGGACAGCGGGGACAGCGGCGCAATCCATCGGGCCCATGCGGGCATTTGCGCGATCGGCAGAAAAACTCCGCTCACGAAAAGCAGGGGCAGTCGAACCAGGTTGGACAGCAGCATGATATTCGAGGGACCGCTTGCGGGCGGTGCTGCCAGCAGCACGCCCAGCGAGGCAAAGCAGAGCGCACCAAGCACAATTCCTGCAGCCAGATGCGGCATACTGGCGATCGAGGCATCAGTCAGGCCGAGTCCAAGCAGGACCGGAATCACCGAAAGGCAGGCCCCGAAAACGAGACCGCTGATTACGTCTCCCGCCAGTATCGAGGGAAGGGACAGGGGGGTGGATATCAGGCGCTCGTATGTCTTGGCGGTCCGTTCCCAGGGAGTCACGAGCGGCCCGACCGCGCTTGCCGTAAACCACAATCCCATGGCCGCCATGCCCGGAACGATGGTTTCAACCGGCACGGGACGCCCCAGCTTGAATGTAAAAAAGAAAAAAACAGGGAAGAGAATACCGAAAATGAGCACGGGTGGTTTTAGATAGTACAGGAACGCGTTTTTCTTGAAAATTACCAGTGCGCCCCGAAGCTGCCTCCGCCAGGTCCTGGCTGTTTCACTCTGCGCGGTCATTGCGGCGCCTCCCCTCCGGAGCCGCTTGTCAGATAGAGGAAGACGTCCTCCAGGCTGGGTTTCCGTATGCTGAGATGTACAATTTCCAGCCCTTGGGTCACTGCTAATTCGGCGACCTCAGCTGCTACCCGACCGGGAATTTTAGTGTACAGCCTGCTGGTACCGGATTCGGATTCGGCCTGTGAAACACCGGGCAGCGCCCCGAGCCCGGCTTGGTCGGGCTCCGGGTCCGCAAATTGTACTTCGACGTATTGACGGGAACTTATGACTGAACGGAGCTTTTCCGGTTCGTCAATGGCGGCTATCCGTCCCTTGTCGATAATGGCCACGCGTGAGCACATTTCATCGGCCTCGTGCATGTTGTGCGTGGTCAGGAACACGGTGAGGCCGTTCCTGTTCAGGTTCAGTACGATCCTGCGTATCAGCTTTGCGCTCTGAACGTCCAGCCCGCTGGTGGGCTCGTCGAGAAATAAAATTTCCGGACCCGTCACCAGTGCGGCGCACAGCATGAGCCTCTGCCGAAGCCCCTTGGACAGTGCGCGGGCCTTCTGCTTTTTTCTCTCGTTCAATCCGAATACCTCGAGCAGGCGCCCGGCCTCCTGAATGCGTGAATGGCGCGAAACACCGTGCAGTTCAGCCATGAGCATGAGGTTCTGCCAAACGGTGAGATCGAGATAAACATTCGCCTCTTCGGGAACCACGGCGATGTGCGCCCGCGACAGCAGCGGTTCCCGTCCTATATCGTGGCCTTGAATAACGGCAGTGCCTCCCGTCGGAATGATGATGCCGGTAAGCATGCGGACCGTCGTGGTCTTGCCGGCGCCGTTCGGTCCCAGGAAACCGAAGATTTCCCCCGGGTAAACCTCGAACTCAACCCGGTTCACGGCCGTGATATCACCGAATCTTCGCGTCAGACCCTGAACTTCGATTACAGGTTCCATTTTCATATATTCCTCTTGCCGTATTTCGGCTGAAAAAGAACGACCGCTTAACGGCCGTGCGGAGGAGTACATTATATGATGTTCTGTTGCTGCTCTCGAATAACTTCCATGAGCCGTAGAAAGAATTTATTTCGTATATCTTCTATTTTTAAGGCTTCTGCATAACCGAGATCGGCCGTGTCCCGGTCTTTGAACCTGTCCGGTTCCACCTGCAAGGCATAGGAATTGGTCTGTCTTTTCCAGAACCACTCCGCGCAGCAGAACTGTATGTTTCCGGGATCGACCGCCGGTATTTCCTCGAGTCCGCTAAAAAGCTTCCGGCCCATTTCACCGTTGTCGATGCAGAGCGCGACATACGCGATCCGGTACTCCACGGTCGCGGGCCCATCCGTAACCGGCAGGGGGTCCAGGTTGTGAATGTCTTCCTGACCGGTATATACAAAGTGTCCGTAACAGCACTGCAGGGTGAAACAGCAGGACAGTTCGTTGAGGAGGCGTATGTGCTCGACTATGGGCGCGTCGATCATGGTGTCCGTGAGCCCTGACAGATTTTTCCGCCGCTGCTCCCCGAAATACGGATTATTTACCAGCGGTTTGATTTCCGTGTACGTTTCCATCTCTAATTAAGGGGACATGTTACTTAATTAACCATTTGGTTAACACGTAGTATATCCTCAGATTTTAAAAAAGATTAGGGGCATTATACAAAATAATTAAGTTACATGTCCCTTTAATTTCCGCCCCATTCCTCTCTCAGGACCGCCATCAATACCATGTCCCAGTATTGATCCCCTACACGCTGTGCTTTTCTGAGCACTCCCTCCTGCACCAGTCCAGCGCGCTCGTAGCAGCTGATTGCCGGCATATTGAATCCGTATACCCGCAGGTCGATTCGGCGGAGATGGAACCGCTGAAATCCCATCTCCAAAAGTCTTTGCACCATCTCCCCGCAGATCCCCCTACCGCGCCGTTCAGGGGCCACGAACAACCTGCGTATGGAGGCCGTACCGTTTTTCTCATCGATGGCACCCATTTCAACATGGCCGACCGCTTCCGTACCTTCATCAACCACCGTGAAGATTAGAGTTTTGGTATCATCACCCTGATCGTACCTTAAATAGGTCTTCAGCTGATCCTCGGTGAGCGGATAGGTGAACAGCCGCGGGCCTGCCCACTGAATCAGCAGGTTTGGCGATGTTATCCATCCGATGAGTCTCTGAAAATCTTTTTCGGTAAAGGGATTGAAATCAATCATGTTTTATTGGTCACGCCATTGCCGATCAGCATGTCTCCTTTATTTTAAAAGGATATGTTCATGATGCCCACGACAGGAGCTCCACGATGTTTCCCTCCGGGTCCGCGAGATAGACGAAGGTAAGAAGGCCGACTCCCGCGACCTCGGACGATGCGATCTCGCCAATTTTATTTCCGCCATGCTTCAAAATCTCGGCGGCCGTGTGTTCCACATCCTCGACTTCAAAGGCCCGGTGCGCGATGCCCTCCCGATTGGCCGCTGCGGGGGGCTTCGGTTCGTTCCGCTCGTACTGAAAGATTTCCAGCGTCGGTCCGCCATCGCCGTAACCCGGGAGACGAAGGTGCGCTCCGGCAATATGGGCGTTCTTCACACCGGTGCCCCTGTCAAGCCATTCACCTGCAAAATCGCGCTCGGGCGGGACCGGAACGCAGCGGAAGACATCCTGATAGAACCGGGCCAGCCTGCGCCAGTCCCGTGCCACGATGTTCGTGTGTTTGTATTTCACGTTCGTTTTCTCATGAAGAAATATTTGGATTCCCACCGTAACTCGCCGGCTCGTTTACGGGTGCCGTGTCTTTTCTGTTGCACCGACCGGCCACCTTCCACCCAAAAATAAATAAGTAACAGTTCCCCATAATTACCCGTGCGGAATTGTCAGGTGACCATTCCGTACAGGTTGGCCCGTCCCTTCTTACCGACGAGCGTGATCGCGTTCACTTTTCTCAGACAGTAGGCCATTCTCTGCGCCAGCTGCCTTCGCATGTCCGTTGCTTCCACCAGATCTCTTACGGTAAATGATTCCCCTAATTTCTCCGGGAGAAGCGCGCGCCAGTCCGCCGGTTGTTCAAACAGCCTCCGGTCCACCACTTCCAGCAGTCGACGCTCCTCAGTCACCCATCCTCGTCTGCGCCAATTCCGATTTTCCTCGTACCGTCTTACCTCCTCTTCTCTTATCAGCAATACTTCAAGCGAGAAGTTGGGGTGAGCCAGCAGCTGCGGGAAGCTCACCATTTCCCAAAACAGATCCTCCACCCGGCCCTTTTTGGGCGATTTGCGGCGGGTAGTTTTTCCGCCCTCATCACTCGCCTGCTTGACGATCCACTTCTCCCGGGCTACGGGATAGACCAGCCGTGCCCGATACGATCTGACCAGGTTTTCCAGCTTCGACCGGATGGACGCGAAACCGCCGGTCTGGACCTCCACCAGCAGATCGTCCCGGACGATGTCGATCACGTACCGGTCCACCGCTGCTTCAAACCGGTCTCCCGGACGCGTGTACCACTCCTTCAACGAAGCGTGCAGCGGTTTTTCATTCAGCAAACCGATATCTGACATTTGTTGTTCCGTGTCGATTTATTATCCGGGAAGCCTGCGCCACATTCGATCTGAAACGACAGCGATAACGGCAAAGCCGATCAGCAGGATGTTCCCGGCCGTGGTTATGGGAAATACCCCCATCAACGGATTTATAAAGTTCATGGAGGCATGAAAGATTGCGGGAGCCAGAATGCTCCCGTTCGTCCTGTTATAGACCCAGGTGAACAGGATGGTGATGAATGGATAGAGGGCGATCCGGACCAGCAGGTACCCGCCGTTTTGGTACTGTACGATGTCATTGGGAATATGCCATACCACCATGAGGACCCACAGGACGAGGCTTGTGACCAGGGGACTGTACCGCGCCTGCATTCTTTTCTGCGCGAAGCCGCGCCAGCCCGCCTCCTCGTTGATGCCGCCGGAGTAGAGGAGCACGGAAAAAAAGGTAAAGAAAGCCGGAATCGGATGGCTTCTGATCCATTCCCCGGTTCTTTTGTTCACGGATCCTCCTGTGGAAATCGACCGTTCCGCGTTGCCCGGTTCAGCTCTTTTTATGCTTCTTGTAGGACTTGATGAAGCGTCCGAAATCCCTGTCCTTCTTCCGTTTCTCGACGTAGGAAAGGTCGTAGTACTCGTTTTCTTTCTTGAGCTTCAGGTAGCTTTGGTACCGGGCCTCGCTGAGATCTCCGGCCTCGACCGCCGCCAGGACGGCACACCCGGGCTCCCGTGTGTGCGTGCAGTCTGAAAAGCGGCATTCGAGTGAAAGGTCGCGGATGTCCGAAAAGCTGCCGTCGATCCCCTCGCTCGTTCCGAGGAGACCGAACTCGCGCATGCCGGGGTTGTCCACCAGCATGGCCCCGTTATCGAGCACAAGCAGCTGGCGGCGTGCCGTCGTGTGAACGCCCTCTCCCGTTTTGCTGACCGCCTTCGTGTCGAATGCATCCCGGCCGAGGAGCCTGTTGATGAGCGTGGTCTTGCCGACTCCGGAGGAACCGAGCAGGCAGAACGTCCCGCCCGGCACAAGGCGGCTGCGAAACCCATCCAACCCGCTGCCCGTGACGTTGCTGATCGGAAGGATTTCGGCGGTGATGCCCGTCTCCCTTATCCCTTCGATCATCCCGTCCAGTTCCCCGGGGGTGACCAGGTCCGTCTTACTCAGGATAACGGCAGGTTCGATACGGCCTTCGCTGGCGGCTGCGAGGTAACGGTCGAGCCTTCGTATATTGAAATCGTAGTGGCATGACTGGACGATGAAGGCGACGTCGAGGTTGGCCGCGATCATCTGGAAGTCCACCGTCTTTCCCGGGAACTTGCGGCGCAGAAAGGTCCGCCTCGGCAGCACGGCGTGT
>Ga0272442_10004392_pt1 | contig 19329 bp, 10 predicted proteins | sample SSMForm2O_FD_200262 | JGI IMG/M metagenome (GOLD analysis project Ga0272442, IMG submission 200262) | Marine sediment archaeal communities from Little Sippewissett salt marsh, Falmouth, MA, United States - SSM-Form-2O | ecosystem: Environmental > Aquatic > Marine > Wetlands > Sediment ... | reverse complement strand
TGAACCTCGCTCTGGGAGGCAGTTGGGGTGGTGCCATCGACGATGCTGTTCTGCCGCAGAAGTACCTGATCGACTATGTGCGGGTTTACGAATCAAAGACTGGCCAGCAAACGGATTCAGGCGACAAGGAATAGCTGCCCCATTTCTTGCGCCTGATCCTGAGATGGACTCCAGCCAATGTCTGCCGGCGTAACAATGCCCGCTGCCGGGCCCCGAATCCGTTTGTCCCGGCGATCGGGTCATATGGGCTGAAGCTGGACAACCAGGACGCGCGAGGCGCCGGCTGATCACCGGGGCGAAGCCAATAGACCACGGCCACGCGGGGCCGCGTACTCCCGTGGCCTTTTCTGTTGGGTCGCACAGAGGGTTGCCCCCGGCTGCGGCCGGGACATGGCGGGAAGAGCCTTGGTGGGCTGGCGGCTCCCATGCGTCCGCCGCGGCCGGTTCGATTCCGGCTCCCGCGATGACGTGAAACGATGGCCGACGACCTGAAGGACGCGATCACGCAGAACGCCGAACGGGCGATACAGCCGGGGGAGGGGAGAGCTACGGTGAAGGTCCGCGCAGCTCGCCGCTCAATGCCCCCAAGAAGGGGGTCTCGAGCGACATCATGGCCCGGAAACGACACGCTACCCCCTCAACCGATCACAGAAAATGTTCGCCGAGCCCACGGACGGTAGTACAATCGCCGGGAAGGCTGACGGCTGTCGTCGGCCACAGTCCATCCGGAAAATTCCCGATAAGACAAACCGCCATGCTCTGTAAAAGGTACCTGCCACAACTGGCCGCGGCCGCCGCGGCGGCGATGACCTTCGCAGCGGCTTCGCTTGGCGCGGACTGGCCGACATACCTGCACGACAAAGCCCGAAGCGGCGTCACGTCCGAGCGCGTGGCCCTGCCGCTGTCACGACAGTGGGTGTTCGACGCCCCGCACCCGCCGGCACCCGGTTGGGGAAAGGCCGAGGCCGGAAGGATCTGGAAGGTGAACGTGCCGTTCCTGCAAGCGACCCGCTACGACGACGCGTACCACGTTGCCGTCGAAGGCGACCGCGTGTACTTCTGCACTTCGGCGGCCAACAAGGTCTACTGCATCGACGCCGCGGCCGGGAAAATTCGCTGGGTCGCGTACACGGGCGCACCGTCCCGATTGGCGCCCACGGTCAACAAGGGCAAGGTGTACGTCGGCGCCGACGATGGGATCGTGTACTGCCTCGATGCCGCCGACGGCAGGGCAATATGGAAGTTCACCGCTGCTCCGAAGCCCGAAAGACTCGTCGGTCAGGGCAGGATCATGTCGCACTGGCCTGTCCGCACGGGCGTGGTGGTGGACAACGGCGTTGCGTACTTCGGCGCCGGGCTGTACCCCAACGAGGAGCTCTACCTTTACGCCGTCGACGCGTCCACCGGGCGGCGGATCTGGCAAAACGATTCATACGCCGCCCGGGCCAACCGCAATATCTCGCCGCAGGGATACCTGGTCGTGTCCGCCGACAAGCTCATCATGCCCACCAGCCGGACGCTGCCGATCGCGTTCGAGCGGGCGAGCGGCCGGTTCCTGTTCCGGATTACCCAGGGTCGCTCCGGGCCCAACGGCGGAAGCTACGCCATGCTGGCGGGAGACATGCTCTTCAACGGCACATCCGCGATGACCGCCTATGATCTGTCACAGACCAAGCGCAACAAGTATGGCCAGATCTATCACGGTCCGGTCGCGTTCTCGTGGATTAACGCCCGCCGGGCGGTCGTCAAGGACGGCACGGTCTACATGGTGACCGATACGGACGTGTTCGCCATCGCCAGGTCGGAGGCCGCTGCCGCCGCCGGCGCGCGGACGGGCTTCGAGACGAACCGTGACCCCGATTACGGCAAGTGCACGTGGCGGTTGAAGTCCGAGAACGTTCCCGACGCGCTGATCCTCGCCGGCGACACGCTCTTTGCGGGGGGCGACGGCAAGGTCGTCGCGATCGAGGCCGCGACGGGAGCCAGGCTCTGGACGGCCGCCTTGGACGGCCACGCGAGGGGATTGGCCGTCGCCAACGGGCGACTGCTCGTCAGCACGACGACGGGCAAGGTCTATTCCTTCGGCCCGGGCGGTCGCGAGGCGATAATCGCCCCGTCCGCTGACCCCACGCCCTACCCCGCCGATGGCCTGACCGGGTTCTACGCCGCCACGGCCCGGACCATCGTCCGCGAGTCGGGCATCACCAAGGGCTTCTGCCTGATCCTCGGCGGCGAGCGCGGCCGGCTGGCCTACGAGCTGGCCAGGCAGACCGAACTCAACATCTACGTTGTGGAACCGGACGCGAAGAAGGTCGCCGAGGCGAAGAAGGCGATTGACGCCGCCGGCCTCTACGGTGTCAGGGTTACCGTCGAGCGGGGCTCTCTCGCGTCGCTGTCCTACCCGCCGTATTTCGCGAACCTGGTTGTGTCCGAGGAAGGCTTCTTCGGCGGGACGATTTCAACGCCTGCCGGCGAGTTCTCGCGCGTGCTGCGCCCGTGCGGGGGCGTGGCGTTCGTCGGACAGCCCGCCGAAGGCTCGAAGCACGGCGCCGCGGTAAGTCCGGCGGCGATACGGAACTGGTCCCGGACGCTGGCCGGCTCGACGACGATGAGCCTCAACGGCCCGTGGGCCACGATCGAGAGAGGCAAACTCCCCGACGCGGGCGACTGGACGCATCAGCACGCCAACGCGGCCAACACCGCCTCCAGCGAGGATGAGCGCGTGCGGCCGCCGTTCGGCCTTCTCTGGTTCGGCGATCCGGGCCCGCACGACATGATAGACCGGCATGGGCGGCCGCCCGCCCCGCTCGTGACCAACGGCCGAGCGTTCATGCAGGGACGCAACGATCTCATCATCGCCTGCGACGCTTACAACGGCCACCTGCTCTGGCGGCGGACGCTGGCCGGCGCACACCGCCAGCGAATGCCGCATGACTCGTCGGGCGTCTGCACCGACGGCGACAGCCTGTTTGTGGCGGGCCTCGACAAGTGCTACCGGCTGAACGCGGCCACGGGCGAGACCGTGCACACCTACGCGCTGCCGGCCCGGAGCGACCGCATGCCGCGGCGATGGGGATGGATCGCCACCAGGGGAAAGCTGCTGTTCGGCAGCCGAACCGAGACCAACCGGCCCTTCAAGGGCTGGCCTGCTCCGTCGGGCAACACAAGCGAGGCCGTGTTTGCCCTGGACATTGCCACCGGAGCCCGGAAGTGGACCTACGCGGGGAAGGGCATCTCCCATAATGCCATCGCGGTCGGCGACGGGATGGTGTTCCTGCTCGATAAGAACGTCCCCGAGGCGCGCCGCCCGCGCACCTCCGCGGCACGCCGCGCCCGCGTCGACCGCAGAGGCAAACCCATCGAGCCGGACATCCGGATGCTGGTGGCCCTGGACGCGGCCACCGGCAAGAAACGCTGGGACCAGGTGCGCGACCTGGACGACTGCACCGTCGATCCCTCCGGCGGCGACGTGACCGTGATGTACAAGAGCAAGATCGTGCTGGTTTGCGGCTCGCCTTACCATCAGGACCACCAGCTGGGCCCATACCACAACGGGACATTCCGCAGACGAAGCATCTCGGCCTTCGCCGCCGCCGACGGCAAGGAGATCTGGTCGGGAGGAAGGAACTACCAGACCCGCCCGATCGTGGCGGGAAAGACGATCTACGCCGAGCCGTGGTTCTTCGGCTTGGCCACGGGCAAGCACATCGCCGAGCCGCGGGCGGGGCAGCCGTGGCAGATGTTCCGCGGTTACAGCGGCGGTTGCGGCGGCACGGCGGCCTCGGCAAACCTCCTGTTTTTCCGCGGCAGCGGAAGAGGCTGGAACGGGGCGGGCTATTACAACATGGCCACAAAGAGCGGCATGACGGCCCTCGTCAGCGGCCAGAGACCGAGCTGCTGGATCAGTTGTGTTCCCGCAAACGGCCTGGTCGTGCTTCAGGAAGGCAGCGCCGGCTGCACGTGCCTCTACACCATTCAGTGCAGCGCCGCCCTGTACCCGCTGAACGCCGCCGACCCGCCACGGCCGTGATGATCCGCCTTCAGCAGGCCTCGTCCACCGATTCATCGAGACACGCCATCTGCCTGCTCTCAAGGCCTATCGGTTGCCACTGTGCTGCAATGTCAACCCCCGGGCGTCCTCAGCAATTACCTCGAGCCCGGACAGGATCGGCTTTCCTTTCCTGCGGATGGATACCGAGGAGGGGGACGCGTCGCTGCGAGAGGCTTCGGCCGCGGGGCCGGCGGCGGAGGCCGCCGCGTGAGCGGCCCCGGGTGGCCCGTGCCGGCCTCGGTTCCCTCGGCCTCCGCGGGCCACCCGGCGGAACTACGGAGATGCGATTTTACAGAACGCTCAGGACGTGACTCTCGCCGCGGCTTTGCCGTTGGCCGTTTGTCGTTGCCTTCGCGCGATGCCCGTTGCCGGTTGCCTGGTGCCTGCCTTTCTGCCGTTGCCGTGGCCGTTCGCCTTTGTCGTCGCCTAATGCCCGTTGCCGGTTGCCGAGTGCCTGCCTTTCTGCCGTTGCCTAATGCCCGTTTTATCGCGCTTTTAATTCATATGGCCGCTTCTCAATGGACCGAAAAAAGCCGACAATTCCCGACGTGTTTTCGCGCGTTTGCGCGCGTTTCGATCAAAAGCGATCGAAAAGTCGCGCGTTTTGCCTTACCCATTTTAACATTCGGGCCCTGAATCGTCCCTGGGGCGTCAGAATCGACGATTCGGGTTCCGAAAACGCGCGATTTCGGGGGGTGCGCGAAACGGCGTTTTCCTAAAATATCGATCGCCCGGTGCGCCACATTTTGCCGCCGGGCCCTCTCGCCGCGGGGGTGGGCCTCAGCGGCACGGAATGTGTGGCCGGCCGGCCGGTCGACGCCCGATACAGTGCATGAGAGCGTAGACCCCGACCGTCACACCGTCACGGCTGCATGGATACCGAAGGGTGCAGGCCCGACCTGAGCCGCCGCCGGGCGCCGAGGTGCACCTTTTTGGTTGACGATTCGGTGTCTGGTGGGGTAGGCTACCGGCGATGGAGGTGGCCGTGGTCTCTCTGGTGGGAAACACGTCCATGCGAATTGCTGTCGTGACGGGTGTCGCGATTGTCCTTATGGGCCTTGTGGCCGGGTGGGCGGATGCGCAGGTCCGGCCGCAGGAGGTCTTCCAGCGTCAGCAGTTCTTCGATCGGCAGATCTGGAGCCGGCTCGAGCAGCAGATGCCCGCCGAGCAGAAGGCCTTGGTGGAATGGGGCGGGTTCTACATCCCGTCCTACACCTTTTATGACGACATCGACGGCGGGCACGCCCACCTGACGCGGCAGGATACCCGCCTGTGGACGCAGATCCAACTGGACAGCGTCCACCGCATCTTCGCCCGCATGCGGCTGGATTACCAGGATTACGCCGCCGGCGACGCCCAGGGGTTCAACCAGCACGACCTCATCGGGCCGAACCTGGAGATCGGGTACTACGAACTCGACCTGACGGCCGCCGCCCGCAAGTACTGGGATGCCGAGTGGCCGGTCCGCATTACGGGCCGTGGCGGCCGACAGTACATCGAGGTGGGCCGGGGCATCGCGCTCGGTATGATCCTGGACGCGGGCCTCTTCGAGATCGAGACGGCCGACTGGATGTTCACGGGCTTCGCCGGCCGCAAGGTCGAGAGCGAGGACAACATCGACCTGAGCGCGCCCGGCTACAGCCGCAGCCGGCGGACGTTTTACGGCGGCGAGTTCGCCTGGACGGGGCTCGACAGCCACGAGCCGTACACCTTTTTCGTCATCCAGCGCGACTGGTCCGAGGAAAAACCCCGTGTCGCCGGCCAGGACTGGCGGTACGACTCGGAGTATTACGGCGTGGGCAGCCGCGGCAGCCTGGCCCCGCGCGTCCGGTACGAACTCGAAAACGTCTGGCAGTTCGGCGAGAGTTACGCTCATCTCCAGACGAACGACCCGGAACCGATCCGGGCATACGCGTTCGACGCCCAGGTGGACTGGTACCCCGACCATCGGCTGAAGCCCGTCCTGACGGGCGAATACGCCTACGCCTCCGGCGACGGCGATCGCCAGCGGGCGACGACGGCGTTTCTCGGGAACACGGCCGGCTCCGAGGACGACGCGTTCCAGGGGTTCGGCTACGTCAACAGCGGCCTGGCCCTGGGCGCCCGGTTTACGAACCTCCAGTTCGTCCGGGTGGGCGGGCAGGTTACGCCGTACGAGAAGAAGGCCGACGCCGGCCGCGTCGACGTCGGCATGGACTATTACTGGCTTTTCAAGGCCGATGCGGACGGCCCCATCAGCGATTTCCGTGCGAACGACACCTCCGGCGACGTGGGCCAGGAGGTCGACATCTTCATGGAATGGCGGATCTTCAGCGACCTCTCGTGGACGATCCGCTACGGCCGGTTCTTCCCCGGTCAGGCCTACGGCGACCGGCAGCCGCGCGACTTCCTGTATACGGGCCTGAACATCAGTTTTTGACCGTCCCCCCTGAAAGGCACGCGCCGACCAAGGCCGGCGGCTAACTGTGTGCATTTCGGCGTGCGAAACGGGGCCGGAACCTTCCTGTGTCTCCTCCCGCGCATTTCTTCTGCAATAGACGCTCCACCTCGTCCGTTTGCCCTGGCAGGAATTGGAGGCGTGCTGGGAAACGAAACGAGAGGAGGCGTAACGATGCGAAGGTACCTGACTCACGCACTGGCCGGGCTGGTGGCGGTGGCCGTCGTCGCCCTGCCGGTGGCGGCCGTGTTGGCCGACGATGACGACGGGGAGCGCGGCGACCGCGGCGACCGTCCGCGGATGCAGCGGCTGCGAGACCGCGACCCTGACCGCCGCAGCGAGGATGCACCACCTCGGGACTGGGACCGCGATGGCGGCCGCCCTCGCCGCACGTGGCGCGACGCCCCGCCTTGGGCGGGCCGGGATGAGGACCGTCCTCGTCGCGGCCTGAGCCGTGGCGCCCGCCCGTGGATGCGGGAGGGCGGCGAGCGCGGCGGCCCTCCGTCCATGCGTGGGCGCGGCGACCCGGCAGAGCGCGGCCGCGGGCCGATGATGGCCCCGCGCGAGCGCGGTGAGCGCGGCGGGCCTCCGTTCATGCGTAGCCGCGGGCCGATGATGGGTCGGCGCGGCGAAGGCCGCGGGCCAAAGATGGCCGCGCGCGAGCGCGGTGAGCGCGGCGGGCCTCCGTTCATGCGTGGCCGTGGTCCGATGATGGGTCGGCGCGGCGAAGGCCGCGGGCCAAAGATGGCCCCGCGCGGACGCGGTGATCGCGGCGGGCCTCCGTTCATGCGTGGCCGTGGTCCGATGATGGGTCGGCGCGGCGAAGGCCGCGGGCCGATGATGGCCCCGCGCGGACGCGGTGATCGCGGCGGTCCTCCGTTCCTGCGTGGGCGCGGCGGCCGGGCACAGCGCGGCCGCGGGCCGATGATGGGTCGGCGCGGCGAAGGCCGCGGGTCGATGATGGCCCCGCGCGGTCGCGGTCCGCAGATGGGCCCGCGTCAGCGCGGAGCCCGCGGCGGCCCGCCGTGGATGCGCGGCCGCTGTGGTGGTGACGAGCCGTGGACGCCCCTGCGGCCGGACCGTCGCCCCCTTGGGCAACGGTGGATGTAGCGGATGAGCGAAGCGGCGCCGCGCGGCGCGCGGTCTGCCGCAGACACGACACGGAGGCGCGGCCCGTTCGGGTCGCGCCTCCGTTTGTTCTTGCGGGGGGAAGTACTCTCGAACGGGAACGTCTCGGCGACCTCCGGTCGCCGGCCGGGCGGGGACCCGGTGCCCCACACGCCGTTTATGCGAAGCCCGGCGCGTCGCGCGCCATGTTGAGCCGGCGACGGCACGTCGCCGGTCGTTCGACGCACCAGGGCTTACGAAGCGCGGCGAATCAGGAGAGCCACCGCGGTACCACTTGCAGGTAGCGTGTCACCCGGCGTGCATCTGGCGTTTGTCGCGGTCGAAGACCTGCCGCTGGCCCGTGTCGAACGCTTTCATCGCCATGATCGCCGGGACGGCGTGCTGGTAGGCGGCGTCGATGTCGGCGTTGCACGGTTTTCGGGAGTGGAGGCACTGGAGCCAGTCGAGGAAGTGGTCCGGCCGCTTGACGGACTCGACGGGCGTGTCGCCGCGGACCGCCCCCTTCTTCTTGAACCCGCCCTTGGCCGTCAGAATCGGCTCGTGCCAGTTGACCATGTCCAGGGTGCCGACGTCGCCGAGGATCTTGAACGAGTTGCTCCCGGAGTTGCCGAAGTTGGTCGAGTAACTGACCATGAACCCCTCGGGGTACTCCCAGAGGGCGTGGACGTGGTCCGGGCACGTAAACTTGTGCTTGTCGTTCCAGGTATACGTGCCGCCCAGGCAGACGGCGTTGGTGGGGAGCGTGGCCCCGGTGATGTAGTGGATGAGGTCCAGGAAGTGGCTGCCGAGGCCCGGCACCGGGCCGTCGGAGAACTCGCGGTAGCCGTACCAGCCGGAGAAGAGGACGGGGTCGAACGGGCGCATCGGCCGGTGGCCGAGAAACTCTTTCCACTCCACGTCCTTCTCCGCGACGTCGGCGACGCGGCTGTACCAGTACGGTTGGCCGCCGTTGCGCATCTGCTCGATCCGGCCGACGGTGCCGAGGATGCCCGTGCGGTACAACTTGCGGCAGCCGGTGAAGGTCGGGTAACTGCGGAGTTGCGTGCCGGCCTGAAAGACGACCTTGCCCGCGCGGACGGCGTCGCAGGCGCGGTTCAGTTTCTCGAGGTCCATGGCGAGCGGCTTCTCGCAGTAGATGTCCTTCTTGGCCTTGGCGGCGGCCTCGAGGTGCAGCGTGTGGACGTGGTCGGGCGAGGCGATCATGACGGCGTCGACGTCGTCGCGCGAGACGATATCGCGGTACGAGACGACGGCGTCGGCCTGGCGGCCGTACCACTCCTTGCACTTGGCGGCAGCGCGCTCGCGGCGTTGGCGCCACGGGTCGGCGACGGCGACGACCTCGTGGTCGACCTGGGCCTTGTGCTTGTGGACGCCGGCCATGTGGGCGCCGAAGCCCCGGCCGCCGCAACCGATGACGCCGATGCGGATCCGGGCGTTTGCACCGAGGACGCGGGAGTAGGAGGCGGCCGTCATGGCCGCCGCCCCCACGGTGCCCGTGGCCTGTAGAAACGATCGGCGGGACAGGCGATGCGACATGGTGTGTCCTCCGCTTGTGGGGGGCGGCCGCGGCCTGGATGGGGGGCGTGGCGGCCGGCCGCCCGGTGCGTGTACCTCGACCGGTGTACCGCGGACGGGCGGCGGAGTCAACCAAGATACGACGGAAAGGTGCCAGGCACCTTTGAACGTCGTTAAGGGTGCCTGGCACCTTTAGGGGGGCGCGACGCCGACACGCGAAACGCAGCTGCCTGTCGAGAGTATCCGGCTGCTCACGCAGCGGGCTCGGAAGGCGGGCCTCGGGCAGCGGCGCGGCGGGCCGGGAGGCCCGCCGCGCGGGACCCGCGCGCGAAAAAGACTCCTGGAACCTTTTTCACGCAGGGGTATCATGGCGCGGGGCCGGCGCGCGGCGCCGCCATCCGCGACACCAGCAGAAAGGAATGCACGATGCGCAGGCGCGATTTCCTCCGGACGGTGGGGCTCTCGGCGGCGACGGCGGCCGTGGCCGGCTGCACCACGAAGCTGACCCGGGCCGATGGCCGGCCCAACGTCCTCTTCATCCTGACCGACGACCAGCGGTGGGACTGCCTGGGCGTGGCGGGGCACCCGTATCTGAAGACCCCGCACCTCGACCGCATCGCGGCCGAGGGCGCCCATTTCACGAACACGTTCGTCACCACGTCCCTCTGCTCGCCGAGCCGGGCGTCGTTCCTCTCCGGCCTGTACGCCCACACGCACGGCGTGTCGAATAACTTCACCGATTACCCGAGCGAGATGACGAGTTGGCCGATGCGGCTCCAGCAGGAAGGGTACGAGACCGCCTACATCGGCAAGTGGCACATGGGGGAGGGGGATGACTCCCGCCGGCCCGGGTTCGACACCTGGATCAGCCACAAAGGGCAGGGGGAGTATTTCGATACGGAGTTCAACGTGGGCGGCACCCGAAAGGTGCTGAAAGGGTACTACACGCACGTCGTGACGGACGAGGCGCTGAAGTGGCTCCGCCGGCCGCACGAGAAGCCGTGGTGCCTCATCCTCGGCCACAAGGCGGCCCACACACCGTTCACGCCCGAGCCGAAGTACGAGCACCTCTTCGACGACGTCGAGGTTCCGTACCCGGACTCGGCGTTCCATTTGGAGGGCAAGCCCGAGTGGATCAAGGAGCGCATCGACACGTGGCACGGGATTTACGGGCCGATCTACGGGTTCCGGAAGGATTTTCCGGACACCAGCCCGGAGAGCGTGAAGGAGTTCGCCAGATTCGTCCGCTCGTACTGGGCGTGTCTGAAGTCCGTCGACGATTCCGTCGGCCGCATCTACGAGGCGCTGAAGGCGACGGGCGACCTGGATCAGACGCTCATCGTCTTCGCGGGTGACAACGGCATGTTCCTCGGTGAGCACGGGATGACCGACAAGCGGTCGATGCACGAGGAGAGCATCCGCGTGCCGATGCTGGCGCGCTATCCCGCGCTCATCCCGCCCGGGACGAAGGTGGAGGCGCAGGTGCTGAACATCGACCTCGCCCCGTCGGTGCTCGACATCTGCGGGGCCGAGCCGCTCACAGGCATCCACGGCATGTCGTGGAAACCGCTGCTGCCGGGCAAGACCGACGGCTGGCGGACCGCGTGGTACTATGAGTACAACTACGAGAAGCAGTTCCCGTACACGCCGAACGTCCGCGGCGTGCGGACCGACGAGTGGAAATACATGGAGTATCCGCCCGGCGGCCCGGACGCCCGCGCGTACAAGGCGGAACTCTATCACCTGACGGAGGATCCGCAGGAACGCCGCAATCTCATCGACGACCCGCAGTACAAGGACGTGGTCGCGCGGATGAAGCAGGACCTCGCGCGCCTGAAAAAGGAAACGGGCGCGGTGCCCGACGCGATGCCCGTCTACGAGGGCATCAAGAAGGAACTGCCGGAGGAGTCGATTCGGTAGGTCGACAGCCCGCCGCGCAACGCGCCCTGCAAGCAGGGCGGCTGAATGTGCGGGTGTGGTTCACATTTAGCCGCCGGGCTTGCCCGGCGCGTGCTGAATTGGCCTTGCGCCGGAGGCGCACGATGCTGAAGCGAATCGCTGTGATCGGTGCGTGCGTCGCGCTCCTTGCCATCCCGCCCTTCGCACGGGCCGAGTGGCAGGTCTGGACCGTCACGGGCACCGTCCGGGCGCGGCGGGACACGCCGCCCGGCGAGGGCAGGGCGGTCCGTCTCTCGGCCGCGAGGGACGAGACGGAGAGTTTTCAAGTCCTCATGCGCGCGGATGAGGCCGTCCGCGGCATCCGGCTGGAAGCGAGCGACCTGGCGGGTCCCGGCGAGGCCGTCATCCCCGGGTCCGAGGTCCGCCTGTTCCGCCAGCACTTCCTGCACCTGACTGTGCCGACGTACCGCAACGAGGCGTTCGAGCCGGGCTGGTACGCCGACGCGCTCATCCCGCTGCGCCATCCGCTGACGGGGGAGCCGCTGCCCGAGGGCGCCCGTTTCCACGCCGTCCCGTTCGACCTGCCTGCCGGCGAGACGCACGGCTTCCTCGTGGATGTTCACGTGCCGGCCGACGCGAAGCCGGGCGCGTACCGCGGGACGGTCCGTGTGACGGCCGAGGGCGCCGAGGCCGTGGAGGTGCCCGTCGTGCTGACGGTCCGCGGCTTTCGCCTGCCGCGCGTTTCCGCGCTGGCGACGGCGTTCGGCTCGCCGGCCCATCGGATGCGCGGTCACTATCGCCAGCGGGCAAAGGCGGGCAAGGAGAAGGAACCCGCCGACTGGGACGCCGTCGACCGGCAGTGCGCGGCGATGCTGACGCGGCACCGCATCAACGCCACGCCGCCTGCGGACCTGCTTCTGCCCGAGCGGGGCGAGGACGGGACGTACCGGTTCACGGACGAGCAGGTGGCCGCCCTGAGGACGTTCGTCGATACGTATCACGTGAACGCCCTGAGTGTGCGGCGGCCGACGTCGATCGTCAAGGACCCCGAGAAGGAGAAGGGGAAACTCGGCGCGTGGCTCTCGGCGTTCGATCGTCTGGCCAAGCGCCTCGACCGTCCGCAGATCACGTTCTACACGTATTTGAAGGACGAACCGAACGACGCGGAGGCGTACCGCTTCGTCCAGCAGTGGGGGCGGGCGGTCCGCGAGGCGGGCTCGGTCGTCAAGGTCCTCGTCGTCGAGCAGACCTGGGCGCAGAAAGAGGAATGGGGCGACCTGTACGGCGCGGTCGACATCTGGTGCGCGCTCTTTCCGCTCTTCAAGGTCGAGAGCGCCGTCCGGCGGCAGGCGAAGGGCGAGACCGTCTGGGCGTACACCGCGCTCTGCCAGAGGGACCCGACGCCGTGGTGGCACATCGATTTCCCGCTGCTGCATTACCGTGTGCCGGCGTGGATCGCGTGGCGGTACCGCATCCGCGGGCTCCTGTATTGGGGCGGCCTGTCGTTCTGGGGGCAGGTGGACGATCCGTGGACGCAGCCCGAGACGCTGGACCGGCGCGACCGCGGCAAGGGGCAGGTCTGGAACGGCGAGGGCAGCATCGTGTATCCCGGCCGGGCGTGCGGGTACGACGGCATCGCGCCGAGCCTGCGTTTGAAGGCCCTCCGCGACGCCGTCGAGGACTATGAATGCATCTCGATTCTGGAGCGCGCGGGCCGGGCCAAAGAGGCCGAGGCGGTGGTGCGCCCGCTCGCCGGGTCGTGGTTCCAGTGGGACAAGGACCCGGCCGCGTACGAGAGGGCCCGGGCGCGGCTTGCGGAGATGATTGAGGCGGGCGGCGAACGGAAATGACGAATGACGAAGGACGAATGACGAGAGAATGAAGAATGCCGAATGGCGACGGCGTTGCGGCCGGGGGTTATTCGTCATTCAATCGGCATTCGGAAGTCGTCATTCCTCAATTTTCACCGGGAGCATCTTCACCGAAGCCTGCGTTAACTTCTTGCGCGCGGTTTCCGCGCTGAGCCCCTTAAAGAGCACCGTCGTCCGGCGGTGACCGAACGGGATGGCCGTCTTCTCGCCGGCCGCCTTGACCTCCATGGCCTGGCCGAAGATATCGGTGGCGGAAAGCGCTTGGGGCTCGACGGCGACGGTCAGCGTGCCCGGCTGGCCGCTGGCGTGCCAGAGGGTGACGACCGCGCCGCCGCCGGAGTCGCCGACGCAGGCCCGGAGGTCCTTCTCGCCGGCCACCTCCTTGAGCGGTTGGACGGGCACGAAGACGGGGTCGGCGTCCGGCGTGCGGCGCAGGAGGACCACGTCCCGCCCCTTTTCGCGGAGCGGCCGGAGGACGGCCGCGTCCATCCCGCCCGCCATCCGCAGGGTCTCGTACGCCCGGACGATCTCCAGGATGCCGGGCGTGAGCGGATGGGCGTCCAACCGGCGGAAACTCGTCTGGAGCGAAATCGGCGCATCGTATGCCAACGACCGGGCCATCAGGTACTCGATCTCGTCGAGCCCGAGTCCGTTGAAGTCCTTGCTCCTCGGCCAGATGCCGAACCAGCCGAGTTCGCCGGGCACGCGGTCCTCGCGGCACTTCAGGAGATAGGCGACCGACTTCTCGATGTGGTCGCGGACGGTCGGCAGGGTGTCCCACGTGCCGCCCGCGATGAGCCGGCCGCGGATCGTATTCGGATACGTATCGACCGTCCCGCTCCGGGTGAACGAGTGCCACAGCTCGTGCGTCATGATCGTGCCCATGTGGACGATGGGCCGCTTCGCGAACTGCTGCATCGCGACGGCCTGGAATTTGGAGACATAATGGTGGAACCGCCGGCGGTCGACGTCCTCGCCGCCGTCGAAGTAGACCATGTCGAAGCCGCAGGTGTTGAAGATGCGGGCGAGGCGGCCGGTGGCCTCCCGCAGGAGGTCGGTCTCCTGGTCGACGATGTAGCCGTTGATGCAGCCGTCCACGCCGTAGTGCCGGCCGGTGGTGCCGGCGTCATGGGCGGCGGCCGTCGTGCCCCAGGCGCCGCGGGTGCAGCCGAGGAACGTGTTCCACTCGCCCTCGGGGGCGATGGATTCGTACTGGATGATTTCGTCGTCGAGAATGACCTCGCGGTGCTTGGCGACGCCGCCCTCCCAGGTTTTCTGCGAGGCGACGGGGCTGCCCGGCCACTGGCGGAGGTCGGTCTTCGTGCGGATGGTCGTGGCCTTGGCATCGACGCCCGCGGCGAGCGTTGCCGTTCGGTCCACCCAGAACCGCCGGTCGGGCACGGGCGTGACGTAGGCATCGGTCTTGGAGATCTTCGACGCAAAGCAGTGCATGCCCACGAGGATGTCGGCCTCGTGCAGCCGGGCCACGGTCCGCCGGAGCGAGTCGACGCCGTCCGGGTAGGCGCTGGCGCGGAAGGTGTAGTGCCCCACGTGCTTGCACCAGGAGTGCGAGATCATCATCACCTGCCGGAGCCCGCTCTGCCTGCAGAGGGCGAGGACCCGGTCGACGTCCGCCCCGCCGAACCGCAGGAACCAGTACGACCGGCGGGCCAGCGGCAGGGCCTTCGACGGCGTGCCGTCCGGGGCGACGTTGGTCGGCAGGCCGCACGCCTGCGCGAGCGCGGCGAGGGTGGCGTCCAGGCGGTCGATGGGGGCGACGACGAGCGCCGCCCCGGCGCCTTCGAGCCGCGGGCCGGGGGCGTCCTGGGTCTCGACGGTCAACTCGGCCGCCTTGCCTTGTCGCCGGGCCCGGCCGTGGGCCTGGAGACCCGTGGTCATGAGGCAGACGCCGGTGGTCCCGTCCCACCCACCCGAGAGCCGCGGGCCGACGTGCTCGGCCACAGACGTCGCGAGGCGCGCCAGGACCACGTGCGTCGGCCGCGGCCCCGTCACCTCGGCGATGCGCCACGACACCCACTGCGGGCCCGTCTCGACGCGGTACGTGAGGCGCGTCTCGACGCCTGCGAAGCCGAGCGTGAGCCGATCCCCGTCCATCGCGGCGGCGTCGGCCTGGTGCCAGGTGCCGCCCGTCTTGACGGCAGCGAAGGCGGATCGCGGCGAATCGGCGAGGCACGCCCGGTCGGCCGTCTTGTCGTGGAGCGACCGCCAGACGGCGTCCGGGCCTAGACGTGCGCGGAAACGGTCGGTCTCGAAGACGATCTCGTCCGCGGCGCAAACCCATCGGGCGGGGCCGAGCAGGGCGAGGACGGCGAGCAGCATTGTCGTCCGGCGGACATGTCGCATCATGGCTATCCTTCGTGTGGATCTTGGTTGTTGCGTGTCATGCCGACGCGCCGGGCAAGCCCACCTGCCGTTCTTGGCGGGCTCGGCGGCTACATGGGTGTAAACGTCCGCCCCGGCCGGCGCCGAAAGGCTTGCGGAAATCCGTTTCGGTCCGTACCGTATAGTGGTCTTGGACCGGGGCGGTGTCCAGGGAATAGGTGGGCCGGAGGCAACCATGACGCGTGTGACTCTTCTCGCAGCCCTGGCGGCGGTGGTGTGGTTCGTGTCGGCCGGCGCGTCGGCCGAGGCCGGCAAGGCCCCTCCCAAGGTGACCGACGAGGCCGTCCGCAAGGCAATCGATCGCGGCATCGCGTATCTCATCAAGCGGCAGAAGGGCGACGGCACGTGGGACGAGAACGAGTATCACCATGCGAACGAGGCTTGCGGGCACTCCGAACTTGCCCTCCTGACGCTCGTCTACACGGGCGAGCACCCGAACCGCGAGTACGTCTCGAAGGCTCTGAACGTGGTGGCCCAGCGGCCGGTCTCGTACACCTACGCCGTGGCCGTACGCGTGATGGCCCTGGCGCACATCCAGAACAAACTCGTCGAGGAGAAGCGCGACGTCATCCGCCAGGCCCTGAAGCGCGACGTGCGGTGGCTCGTCGCCAGCCAGGGCCGCCACGGCGGGTGGGGGTACACGGCGGCGCAAGGCAGCAAGGCGAGTACGCGGTACGAGGACTTCTCGGTGACGCAACTGGTGGTGCTGGCGCTGCGTGAGGCGGCGGCGGCGGGGATCGAGATCCCCCGCCGCACCTGGCAGCGGGTCCAGGGCCGGTACTTCGCGGGCCAGCACCGGGACGGGTCGTGGAGTTATATCGACCTGAATGATTCCGAGGGGTACGGGTCGATGACGGCGGCGGGCCTCGCGACCCTGTTCATCACGCTGGACAACCTCGACGCCGCCAGCGGATGCCCGTGCCGGAACGGACGCTCCGGCCGCCACGACCCGGAGGTCGACCGCCGCATCGACGCCGCCCTCGGATGGCTCGAGAAACATTTCCACGCGACGAAGAACCCCAACGGCAAGGGACGCCGCGAGAAACGCGTCCACTACTGGCAGTACAGCGTGGAACGCGTCGGCATGGCCGCCGGGTACAAGTATTTCGGCGGACACGACTGGTTCAAGGAAATCGCCGGCCACCTCATCCGGACCCAGAACAAGGACGGGTCGTGGGACGGGAACTACGGCAAACTGGTCTCGACGTGTTTCTCGGTCATGTTCCTGTTCAAGGGGCGGGGCCCGATCCTGTTCAACAAACTGGAATTCGATGGCCAGTGGAACACGCATCGCCGCGATATCTATAACCTCGTCTCCTACATCTCCCGCGTGAAGGAACAGTTGTGCCACTGGCAGATCGTTAGCCTGAAGGCGCCCCTGGAGGAACTGCACGACGCGCCCATCCTGTTCATCACGCCGGAGTCCGTGCCGGAGTTCACCGACGCCCACAAGCAGAAACTCCGGCGGTTTACGGACACGGGCGGCACGATCCTGCTGGAGGCCTCGTGCGGGAATCCGCAGATCAAGGAGTGGGCCCGCGGCTTCATCGAGGAGATCTGGCCGGAGTGGGACCTCAAGCCCCTCGGCCCGGAGCACCCGGCGTACACCGATCCGTACCCGCTGCGCAAACGGCCGGAAATCCTCGGCGTGCACGACGGCGTGCGGACCTTCCTGTTTTACGCCCCGGACGACGTGTCGTGCCCCTGGCACTTGCGGGCGCTGGCGGGGCGGCTGTACCTCTTCAACTGGGGCATCAACCTCGTCGCCCACGCCACGGACAGCGCGCCGCTCCGGGCCAAACTCGCCGCACGCCTGCCGCAGCCCGACAAACGGTACGAGAAGCAGGCCGTCCACGCGGGGGCGACGAAACGCATCCGTCTCGCCCGTGTCCGCCACGCCGGCAACTGGAACGTCGGGGCCAACTATCGGCCGCTTGAGGCGTTGGCGGCCTACCTTGAGAAGAAGGCCGGCCTCACGCTGGAGATCAAGGCCCCCGTGGCGGCGACGGGCCTCGACGGCGTCGACGTGGCGTACATCACCGGAAGCGAGGCGATGGCGCTTGGCCCCGGCGATGTGAAGGCCCTGTCGGCGTTCGCGAAGCGGGGGGGATGGCTGTGGCTGGAGGCCGCCACCGGGTCGGTCGCGTTCAACAAGGCGTTCCGCACGGCCGCCGCCGGCGCGGGGTGGGACGTGACGCTGCTTGCCGGCGGGCATCCGATGGTCAGTGGCAAGATGGGCGGCCCGAAGGGGTTCGACCTGAGCCGCGACGTCCAGTTCCGCCGGGCCCTGAAGGTGGTGCGCACCGGCCGCGACCGCGCGGACTTCCAGGGCATCTACATGAATAACCGGATCGTGGGCGTCTTCTCGCCCATCGACGTGGTCTTCTCCGGCACACCGTACGAGGCGTGCGGGTGCCGGGGATACGCCATGGCCGACGCCCGGGCCGTGGCCGCCAACATCCTCCTCTACGCGGCCAGCGAGCGGCCGGAGCGGTGAGGGATTCGTTGGCGAAAAAGGGGTCCAGGAGTCTTTTTCGGACCGCGCCGATTGACCAACAATCGACCGCGGCCGTTTGAGAAAGATTCCTGGACCCTTTTTTGCCCCACCGTGCGGGATGGGCTACTTCTCCCCTCGGCCGCGGTCATCGTCCTCCGCCATCATCGCCTTGGCGATCGTCTCGCGGACGAGCGGGTTCCACAGGGCGTACCCCTGGCGGCTCATGTGGAGCATGTCCTTCAGGAAGATGTCGCGGCGAGGCCGGCCCTGGCGGTCGAGCATCGGCGTGGCGGTGTCGATGAACGTCAGCCGAGGATCCGTCTCGGTGTAGGCGGCGATCGCACGGTTGGCGTCGGCCATGTCGGGCCACATCGATTCGCGCCGCGGGCTCGGCTTGATCGCAAGGAAGTGAATCCATACCGTCGGCAGGTCCTTGCGGACCTTCGCGACGAACGCCTTGAAGTCGTCCAGGATTTGCCTGGCGCGCTTGCCGCCCGCCACGTCGTTGTCGCCGGCGTAGAAGACGATCTGGCGGGGCTTGTAGCGGAGGACGAGGCGGTCGGCCCAGTAAATCTGGTCGGAGACGTGACTGCCCCCGATGCCGCGCTTCAGGGCGATGAGGGGCTTCATCGCCTCCTCGAGGTCCGACCACATGCGGATGGAACTGCTGCCGGCGAAGACGACCCCGCCCTCGGGCGGAGGATGCTCGGCGTCGCGCTTCTCGTACGCCTCCACCTGCGCGGTCCACCGTTCGGGCGGCGGGTCGGCGGGCTCGGCCGCCACGGCGACGCCGGCGGCGAGCAGAACGGTGAGCGTGACCAACAGCCAGCGGGTCGGGCGCGACGGAGGCATACGAGGCTCCTTGCACAAGGTGCGGGGACGTTACTCCGTTCGCGTTGAACCGCCGAGGGCGTCCGCGGTGTCGGCCGAAGGCGCCTTCGCGAAAGGTCGGCGGCGCGAAGCCTCCCGCGAATTGGTGTTGACGCTCCCCGGCCGCGGTGGCAGAATGGCCGACCCGGTTTGGCATCGCCGGCGCCCCCGCGGTCGCCCCGGTGCCGCAACACGAAGGAGACGACCGTGGCTGAATTCCATCACGTCGGTGTGCCCGTGGACGAGCCCCAGCCGGGCGAGACGTACCTGGAGGAGGCAAAGGTCCACATCACCGATGCCGCCTCGCACCCGTACCAATTCGAGTACCTGCGGTTCGAGGCCGAGAGCCCGCTGCCCGAGCGGATGCAGAAGAACCCGCACGTGGCGTACATGGTGGAGGACCTCGATGCCGCCCTCGACGGCGAGAGCGTCCTCCTGGAACCGTTCGAGCCGATGGAGGGCCTCCGCTGCGCCTTCATCGTCAAGGACGGCGTCGTGCTGGAACTGATGGAGACCGTCTGACCGCGGCCCGCGCCGGGCCGCGCCGGGCCGCGGCCGCGTCTCCGCCTGCCATGAAAGGTCGATTCTCATGACGATGAAGAAGTTCCTCAACGATCCGGACGATCTCGTCAGCGAACTGCTCGAAGGCTATGCCTTG
>Ga0272442_10004390_pt1 | contig 19337 bp, 15 predicted proteins | sample SSMForm2O_FD_200262 | JGI IMG/M metagenome (GOLD analysis project Ga0272442, IMG submission 200262) | Marine sediment archaeal communities from Little Sippewissett salt marsh, Falmouth, MA, United States - SSM-Form-2O | ecosystem: Environmental > Aquatic > Marine > Wetlands > Sediment ... | reverse complement strand
TCGTACGAGTACGCGACCCACATCTGGCTGCCTCAGGTGAACGGGTATCGTGTCTGCGTTGACTACATCCAGGGTTGGGCCTTCAACCCCGCATACCCGGATCCGTACTTCTATTCCATCTACAAGGCGTACGAGTAACCGCCCGCAACAGCTGGAATGGAAGAGGCTTGTGCCACAGGGGGCTTCGCGCCCCCTGTGGCCTTTCGCTAGCATCCACGCCGTAGCCCCGTTGGCGAGCAGCAGGAGGCTGGAACCCACACGCAGCCGGTCATGGAAGAACTTGCTCTTGGCTAGGGCGCTTCGTGATTGATGATGCCTGCGAGATCCGCAAACCGATCGAGGCGCAGGTCGATGTCGGCAGTTGTCCAGTCTTGAGCAAAACCGTACGTCACGGCGACCACGGTGCATCCGTTGGCACGGCCGGCTTCGAAGTCGTGGTAGCGGTCGCCGATCATGTACGCACGTGACGGATGGAACCGGTCGAGCAGTTCGCCCACCATCTCCACCTTGCTGCGACCGTCTTCGGCGTACGTCTTGATCGCGTCAAACAGCGAGCCGAATCCGAATCTGCCGAGGATCACATCCACATAATCCGCGCCGCCGTTCGTGCAGATGGCAAGACGATGCCCGGCAGCTTTCAGTGATCGCAGCGTCTCTTCCACACCCGGATACAGTTGCCCGTTTCTCCTGGCGGAATCGTACTCGGCCTGCGTAATCTCGGGCGTGAGGATCGCGGTGTCCTGCGGGAATCCCTCGGACGCCATCCAGTCAAGCAGCCACCCATAGGGCTCTCCGACCGCCTTGAGCAGGACTTCGTCGCCGGGATACTCGACATCGTAGCGTGAGTAGATGCCCCGTATCGCCGGTAGAAACGAGGATTCCGTTCGATACAACGTTCCATCCATATCGAAGATCAGTAGCGTGTCCGTGGTGGGATGTTCAGTTGTCATGCAGCGACGTTACCCGCAACGCGTGACGAAATCGAGTGCGCCCCCCTGTATCACCGGCCGCCATATCCGGGATAGTGCAAAGCAAGGACACCGGTCCAATCCAGGCTACTCCGAAGGAGCAACAACGGTCCAATCGAAGATATAGCGTAGCAACAGCCATCGGTCCAATCCGGGATATTGCGTAGCAACAGCCACCGGTCCAATTGAGGCTCTTGCGAAGCAACAACGATCGTCCAATCCAAGAAGAGCTATTGCGAAGCAACAGCCACCGGTCCAGTTGAGACTCTTGCGTAGCAACAACCACCGGTCCAATCGGAGTTATACTCCTCTCCGGAGGTATCGCGATATGAGACGACTGCTGGTATTCGGTGCGCTGGTACTGATGGCTTCTCTCTCGGCCTTTGCGTTCGAATGGCAGGAGATCGGGGGCGGCATCACCATTGTGTCCGACCACGATACCGACCTTCCGGCCGTCGTCTTTAACACCGGCGTGAGCTACGATGAAACGCCCGAGATGATGCAGCTTCGTTTTACGTGGGAGGTTTTTTCGGTCGACGGTGGGACCGAGACGATGCTGTATGAATACACCAAGACGGTCCGCCTGCAAGACGGCAAGCATCGGATCTGGTCGGCCTCGCAGTCGGTACTGATCGAACCCGGAACGCAGTACGGCGCACGCGTTTGGATCGACGACATCGAGAACGACCTGTCCTACTTCCGCACCTACACGTACATCGCGCCGGAATCGTTGACCATCGGCCTGCGCTTCATCGGATGGGACGGCACCGAAGAAGTGGATCTGGCCGGCCTGACCGATGCAGAACTCGGCGATCTCGTGGGGCTGCAACGAGATCTGTCAACGTATGAGGTACTGGCCGAGAACGTCGATCTGACGGACGTGTTCTCGCAATATGCAACGGCGGCCGCAAGCTACCCGGTGGCCGTGATTCTGTTACCGGAGACCGGCGTGGACAACAATTGGGGCTCGGAATCCCAGCCGATCACTGTGACGTTCGGTCTGTCGGTGCTCGTGTATCCCGTGGCCTCGGCAGAAGCCGCCGCCGGGTTCTTAGAACAGGTAGCGACCTATGAGCAGACGTTCGCCGGGACCGTGTATGCGGGAACAGCGGACTCCGGCTTCGGGTGTGGCGCCGTCATCTTCCTCCACGACGCGATGCAACTGATCCTGAACGCCGCAGTTCAGGAGCAAGGAACCCGCACGGAGTAGCCTAGCCGTTCGACTTGTTGCGCGAGTTCTCCTGGAACAACCACAGATCGGGGAACCAAGGGTCGTCGCCGCCATCCGGGAACCGCTGCCACGTCTGGTCGTCGTCCTCATCATCCGCAAATGGCGCGGTCTCCTCGACGATGACGCCGTCGGGGTCGATCAAGCGAAAGACGTGGGCATCGGCATTCCTCAATCGAAGTCCCGGATAGACGAACACCACACGCCCGCCCGGCGGGACGATCCAGCTCGTGTCGGTTAGAGGCAGATACCCCTCATCGCGATAAGAATAGGAGATCTGCCATCCCAACAAATCGATCGGGGCATCCGTCGGATTCAGCAGTTCGACCCACTCGTTGTCCGCGTCCAGTCCCGGCGGGTTGATCTCGATCTCGTTGATCAGCAAATGCGGACCCTCATCGGAATCCGTATCCTGAGCCCACATTCCAGCACCGGCCAGGCAGACGACAAGCCCAAGGACGACAGCCCATCCGTAACGTTTCATCATTGCGATCACCGCCCGCGCTCATTGTAGCATGGACCGCACCGCCCGCGGCAGCCCGGCTATTGAACAGGATTTCGCAATACGCCGATGCCGTCGATCTCGACCTCCACGACATCCCCGCGCGCCAGCGGCCCCACGCCGGCGGGCGTCCCGGTGGCAATCACGTCGCCGGGTTCGAGTGTCATGACACCCGAGATCGTCTCGATCAACTCGGGAATCGAGAAGTACAGGTCCGAGGTACGCCCGTCCTGTTTCAGCTCCCCATTGAGTCGAAGGGTGACGTGGAATGGTCCCTCGGCTTCGTCGGGACTGACGACCGCGGGGCCGAGCGGTGCGGACGTGTCGAACGCCTTGGCTCGAACCCAGTTGGTTTCCCACTTCTGAGCCACGCGATCGGATACGTCGTTGAGGCACGTATAGCCTCGAATCACGCCGGCAGCATCGGCCGCGGCCACGTCCTTGCAGCGCTTGCCAATCACGACCGCCAATTCGCCTTCGTAGTGCACGACATCACTCGCCGGAAGAACGATCGGATCCTCCGGCCCGATGACGGCGGACGGAGGCTTGAGGAACAACAGCGGACGCTCCGGAACCTCGTTGCCCAATTCCTTCGCATGGTCCGCGTAGTTGCGGCCGACACAGATGATCTTCGTGGGCACGCACGGCGCCAGCAGGCGAACGTCCGAGAGATCGAACGTTTCTCCATCGGCGCACACCGATCTTCCTTTCCATTGCCCTTCTACGGGCGTCTTACGTAGCGGATGCACGAAACGAACCCATCGCATGGCTCCTCCTTCGATGCTGATGATGCCCCTTCCTGTAACGTCCGTCCATGCGCCGCAGATGCAGGGAGACATCCACGACGGCCCACAGGCTCGCTGTCCTTGACGCACCGTACGGTGCAAGGTAGCCTCAGGCATCATGGCGAAACCGCGCATCCTCTTCCTGACAGTCCTCCTTCTCATTGCCGATCAACTGACGAAATGGTGGGCGTTCACATCACTTGAATTCGCTGTCCCGCGCAATTTGATCGGCGACGTCATTCGACTCACACGAGTACACAACGAGGGCGGCGCCTTCGGCCTGTTCCCGGGAGGAAGCACCGTCTTTCTCATCGTCTCGAGTGTCATCTCGGCCATCTTGCTGTTGATTCTGTTGGCCGTGCATCTCGACAGTCGATGGATTCGAACCGGGATGGCCTGTGTGCTTGCCGGTGCAGTCGGCAACCTGATCGATCGCATTCGATGGGGGTACGTCCTCGATTTCTTCGAGATTCGCGGCTTCCCCATCTTCAATGTCGCCGATGCGTGTATTACCATTGGCGCGGGTCTCATCATCTTGGCAGTGCTGTTCGGAGGTGAGCGACATCGATCTCGCCGGAAAACTGATCGCGTTTGAGGGCATCGACACGTCGGGCAAGTCGACGCAGGCGCGCCGACTCGTCCGCCGCCTCGATCAAGCCGGCCTTCCCGTCGTCAGCACGGGAGAACCTGGAGGAACGCCCATCGGCGACACCGTTCGCCAGATTCTTCTGTCACGTGAGCACGTGTCGTTGTTGCCGTTCTCCGAGCTTCTGCTGTTCATCGTCAGTCGCGCACAGAACACGCATGAGGTGATTCTTCCCGCGCTCCGAGCGGGGAAGATCGTGGTCGCTTCGCGATACCGGATGTCCAGCATGGCCTACCAAGGGTATGGACGAGGCATCGACCTCGATCTCATTCGCAACCTCAACGACATCGCCGCGGCCGGCCTTCACCCGGACGTCACATTCCTCATCGACATTCCGGCCGACGTCGCCCTGCGGCGGAAGACGACCGAAGGAGATCGGATCGAAGTGGAGTCGCTGGAGTTCCATCGCCGCGTCCGCTCAGGTTTTCTCGCGCTGGCGAAGGCGGATCCCCATGCCGTGGTGATCGATGGAGACCGCGAGCCTGATCAGATCGCAGAGGATGTGGCACGTTATCTTCAACTTTGATTTTGGTCGCCGGGGTTTGGATGCGGTAACATGGGACGCGACGCGGAAGCGTCCATAAGGGGGAAGATCGATGGATCTAGTGTGTCTGAAGAACGATCTAGTATTCGGCGTACGGCTGGCGAGCCACGCGCTGGGCACACGCAGCAGTATGCCCATCCTTGCCGGCCTGAAACTGGAGATTGAGGGCAATCAATTGCGCCTGCAAGCGACAGATTTGGAGCGCGCCGTACGTTGCGAGATTCCGATCGAGAACCGAAGCGGGGATGAATCCATCGTGCTCAACGGCGCCGTGTTTAATCAGATCGCGTCTCACCTCCCCCCGGATGAACGCATCAGCCTAACGAGCAAGGCGGACGACGGCACGTCGATTCAGGTGCGCTGCGGTGAGGTGACGTTCGATTTGCCCACGTTGCCTGCAGGAGACTACCCGGACATCGCGCCGCTTCCGGCCACGAAGACGGCGACGGTGGGCATCTCCCAGTTCCAACGCGGCCTCAATCAGACAGTCTTCGCTGCCAAGAAGGCGGGACAGACCACGCGATTGAGCCTCACCGGCGTCAACCTCGTGCTCAAGTCGGATCATCTGAAGTTGGTCACGACCGATGGGTATCGCTTGGCGATGAAGACGATCGGGATCGAGGACATCCGCGAAGAGGGCGAGTTCCTCATCGATGCGGGTATCCTGACGGATCTGGACCGTGTGTTGTCGCAGCTCGAAGCGGACCACGTCGACATCTATCGCAGTGAAGGGCAGCTGTTCTTCCAGGTCGCCGGCGTCACGTTCATGGCCCGTACCATCGCCGAGGAGTTTCCCGATTTCGACCGCGTGATTCCCAAGAACAACCAGATCTCGCTCGTGTTCGATCGCAAGTCGTTGCTGGACGCCCTGCAGCGAATCGAAATCACGGCAGCCGAAGACTCCGGCGCAATCTCCCTGCGCGCAACGCCCGACGAATCCGCCGTCGTGGTGACCTCGTCCTCTCGCGACAAGGGTGAGGCCGAGGAACGCGTGCGGCTCCAGAACGTCCCGACAGATGGAATCCAGATCTCATTCAACGCAGCGCTTGTCATTGAAGGACTGAAGCACATGGCGTCCGACGAAGTCGGCTTCTGGCTTGCGGCACCGCTGCAGGCCGCGTTGGTGGAGCCGGCGGGCGACAAGATCCCGGCATCCGATCATGGGTTCTTGTACGTCTGCATGCCCGTCAACCTGAGCACGTAGTCGCGCGTCTCTCGAGACAGTCGATGGATATCGAAACGCCGCCTCGACAACGAGGCGGCGTTTCACATCGTTCAGCCTTACGACGATCCAGCGAGCGCCTGACGCACGTCCTCCGTGCCGGAGGCGAGCACCTCGTCGATCTTGGCCGTATCTTGCCCGCCGCCCTGGGCAAACGTCGGGGCTCCTCCTCCGCCGCCGCCCAGCGCCTTCGACATGGCACGAACGACATCGCCGGCGCGCACGCTTTGGATCGTTTTCGAAACCTTGCAGACGACGAGCGCGCGTCCGCCGGATTCGCCGGCGAGTACGACGACGGCCGGTTGGGTCTTCTCTTCGACCAGATCGGCCAGCCGTTTCATCTGATCCGCCGCCAGGTCCACGCGCGCCGACGTCAGGCTCACATGGCCGTGCGAAGACGCATCAGCGATGAGATCCTGTGCCAGGGACTCTACTTGCTGCTCGACGTAGCCGGCCAGCTCCTCTCGAAGCGTTGCGACTTGCTCGTGCAGCTGCTCGATCCCGGCGACCGGCTCGTCGCCGAGCAGGTCATACATCTGATGACGAAACGCGTCGCTCTCGCGCACGTAGCGAACGACGCCGTCTCCGGTGACCGCGCGAATGCGCCGCGTTCCGGCTGCGACGCTCTCCTCGGACACGATCTTGATCAATCCGATCTGGCCGGATCGCGACACGTGCGTTCCGCCGCACAGCTCCTTGCTCACGCCGTCGACGCTGACGACACGGACCTCCGTCTTCCCACGGTACTCGTCCTCGAACAACCCGATGGCGCCGGTCGCGGTCGCGTCTTCGGGGGAAAGCAGCTCGGTTGTGACCTCGTGATCGGCCAAGACGGCCGCGTTGGCGAAGTCCTCGACCGCAGTGATCTGCTCCGGCGTCATCTTCTCGAAATGGGAGAAGTCGAACCGCAGCTCCTGATCGTTCACCAGCGACCCCGCCTGGGCGACGTGCGAACCCAAGACAGCGCGAAGACCCGCGTGCAACAGGTGCGTCGCCGTGTGGTTGCGGCGGATGCGGTTGCGGCGCTCGACATCGACGACCAGTCGGCACCGATCACCCTCGGCGAAGCCGCCGCTCTCGACGGTGACGGAATGCAGGTAGACGCCGGCCGCGTTCTTCGACACCGCGGAGACGATGGCACGACCGGGCTCGGTCAGGTTCTCGATTGTCCCAAGGTCCGTCACCTGGCCGCCCGCCTCGGCGTAGAAGGGGGTCTGAGTGAACGCAAGAATCGAGCGCTCCGCATCGTAGCCGACGACAACGCTCTCGGCGTCCGTCCCCTCGTATCCAACGAACGGCTGCTCGGCCGCGGGCTTGCGTTCCCAGGCATGTGTAGCTCCGCCAGCAATCTTCATAGACACGTCGACATCAACATTCGCGCGTGAACGTTCCCTCTGGCATTCCAGCGCCGCCTCGTACCCGTCCAGGTCGACGGCGATGCCACGGTCTGCGGCGATCTCCTGCGTCATCTCCAACGGGAATCCGTACGTGTCGTTCAGCTCGAAGGCCGCGTCCCCGGGGATCGTACGTTTCCCTTCGTCCGCCAGCTCATCGAGCAATTTGCACAACCGCCGCTCCCCGTCACGCAACGTTCTTCGGAACGTCTCTTCTTCTCGAGCGATCAGCCGTACAGCAAGTTCCCTCGAGCCCACAATCTCGGGATACGTTTCTCCCATTGCTTCAATGACCGGGTCAACGAACGTTGCCATTGCGCCCGGCGCCAACTCGAGCATTTCGCCGGCTCGGATGGCGCGTCGCAAGATGCGACGCAGGACGTAGCCTCGCCGCTCGTTCGACGGCATCACGCCCTCCGAGAGCAGGAAGACGATTCCGCGGAGATGATCGGCGATCGAGTTGCGGAATACGTAGTCTTTGGCTCCCAGTGTTCTGGGACTCGCGCTCTCGATGGCATCGGTGATCGGCGCAAACACGTCGGTATCGAAGTTCGTCGCCACCCCTTGAATCGTCGCCGCGATTCGTTCCAATCCCATTCCGGTGTCGATGTTCTTCTGCTGGAGGGGCGTAAGCGTTCCATCCTCCGCCTGATTGAACTGCATGAACACGAGGTTTCCCATTTCGGAGAACCTGTTGCAGTCGCACGCCGGCCCGGCGCAATCCGGCTCTCCGCACCCGTTCTCGATTCCGGTGTCGTAGTGGATCTCCGAATCGGGACCGCACGGTCCGGAGTCGCCGACCGGCCCCCACCAGTTGTGCTCCTTTCCCAACCGCACGATGCGATCCGCCGGGACGCCGATAACGTCTCGCCAGATGTCATGTGCCTCGTCATCATCGAGATAGATGGAGACCCAGAGGCGCGACGGATCGACCTCCAGGACTTTGGTCAAAAACTCCCACTGCAAGGTGATCGCGCCTTCCTTGAAGTAGTCGCCAAACGAGAAGTTGCCGAGCATCTCGAAGAATGTCTGATGAAACGCGGTCTTGCCCACGTTCTCGATGTCGGTCGTTCGGAAGCACTTCTGGCATGTTACGACACGCCGGTGCGGGGCAGCAGCGCGACCCGTGAAGTAGTCCTTGAACTGGACCATCCCGGCTGACGTAAACAGCAGACCGGGATCATTGGGCACCAAGGGTGAGCTTGGCATCTTCAAATGGTCGTGTGCCTCGAAGAACTCGATGTACCGAGCTCGTAATTCCGAAACCTTCATCGTTTTCTCCTTTGTCTCGCCGATGACTGGATTATCGATCCCGCTCCACGGGGGCGCAAACTGTCCGTTGCTGTTGCCGCCGCCCCTCACTATACTGGGGACTGATTTCAAAGGGAGAGGTGCTTGGATGTTTATTGAAGCCATAGAAGCAAGACAGATTCTGGATTCCCGCGGCAATCCGACCATCGAGGCAGACGTCTATTTGGAGGATGGTGGGTTTGGTCGCGCGGCGGTTCCGTCCGGCGCGTCCAAGGGGAAGTTCGAGGCACACGAGTTGCGAGATGGAGATCCTCATTGCTTCCACGGACGTGGCGTGAGCAAGGCCATCGACAACGTGCGAGAGGAAATCGAGCCGGTACTGCTTGGCCGAAACGCCCTCGACCAGCCGACCATCGATCGTCTGCTGATCGAACTCGACGGATCGGATAACAAGGCGCGTCTCGGCGCCAATGCGCTGCTGGCAGTCTCTCTAGCGACCGCGCACGCGGCCGCCGACAGCCTGGGAATCCCGTTGTTCCGCTACTTCTCGGGCGCTCGCGCGGTTCGAATGCCCATCCCGATGATGAATGTACTCAACGGGGGAGAACATGCGGACAACAACGTCGACGTTCAGGAGTTCATGCTGCTGCCCGTCGGAATGACATCGTTCCGGCAAGCGGTTCGCGCGTGCGCGGAGGTCTTCCATACGTTGAAGGGCATTCTGAAAGACAAGGGCCTGGCAACGTCCGTCGGGGACGAAGGCGGATTCGCGCCCAATCTGGAGGACAACCGGACGGCCCTCGCCTTGTTGGTCGAGGCGATCGACCGCTCAGGCTATCGCCCCGGAGAAGATGTCGCCATTGCACTCGATGTGGCCGCGACGTCGTTCCTCAAGGAGGGCGCCTACCACTTCACCGTGGACGGCAAGATCAACCAGATCAACTCGGACGAACTCATTAAGACGTACGAGTCGTGGGTGAAGGAGTACCCGATCTTTTCGATTGAAGACGGTGTCGGCGAAGAAGACAAAGAGGGTTGGAAGCTGCTGACCCAGCGGCTCGGCGATCGCATCCAGATCGTGGGCGACGACGTGTTCGTCACCAATCCCGCGTTGCTTCAACAGGGGATCGAGATGGGGTTCGCGAACTCCATCCTCATCAAGCTCAATCAGATCGGAACCGTGTCCGAGACGTTGCGCACGATGGACATCGCGCATTTCGCGGGCTACACGAGCGTCGTGTCTCATCGCTCCGGAGAGACCGAGGACACGTCCATCGCCGATCTCGCGGTAGGAACCGGGTGCGGCCAGATCAAGAGCGGCTCCATGTCTCGCTCGGAACGCGTGGCCAAGTACAACCAACTTTCGCGAATCGAGGACGAACACGAACTGCCAATGGCCGAGTGGCCGGCGCAGTTTAAACGATAGGCAAGACCGGGGGGGAAGATGGTAGGGGGACGGCGGCACACTCGCGGTGCGGTCGGGTCGTTGCGCCGTCGTCCAACGGCGCAACGGCGTGTCGTATGGACGACGGCCGGGGTGTTTGTGGTTGCCCTCGCCGTCGTCTCGCTGTTCACCGTGCGTGGCGTACGCATCGTTCAGCTGCGCCTTCACCTGCAATCGTCCCTCCTCGCACGCGACGAGGCGCTCATCGCGCGCGAGGCGCTGGAGTACCAGTTGTCGCTGAAGGATGACCTAGCGACCATTGAAGACGTCGCGCGATCGGAACTCGGCTGGATCCTGCCGGGCGAAGTTCGCGTCGTCTTCGTCGAGCCAACGCCGTCGGGCGAGGGGGATTAGCATGGCAAGTCCGTTCGTCCATCTCCACGTTCACTCCGAGTTCAGTATTCTCGACTCGTCGTGCAAGATCACCGAGTTGCTCGATCGTGCCAAGAACCTGGGAATGGATGCGATCGCGCTGACGGATCACGGCGTCATGAGCGGCGTCATCAAGTTCTATCGCCAAGCCGTCAAGCGTGGCATCAAGCCGATTCTGGGCTGCGAGATCTACGTCGCTCCCGGCGATCGCACTGAGCGAAGCGGGGCCGCGGGCCAGCGGTACTACCACCTCGTTCTGCTTGCCGAGAACGAGATGGGGTATCGCAATCTCCTCCACATCGTCAGCTGTGCGCACACGGAGGGCTTCTACTATCGCCCCCGGGCGGACAAGCAACTCCTGCAATCGCACGCCGATGGATTGATCGCCTTGTCCGCATGCGAGTCCGGCGAGATTCCCCGTCTTCTTCAAGCGGGCCGCCACGACCAGGCGCTACGCGTTGCCAAGGAGTTCGAATCCACGTTCGGCAAAGGCAACTTCTTCATCGAGCTTCAGCATCACGGCACAGAACGTGACGCCGCGATCCGCAAGCAACTGGCGGATTTGGCGAACGAAGCAGGCATCCCGATGGTTGCGACGAGCGATGTCCACTACCTGACGCCCGAGGATCGACTGGCGCACGAAGTGCTGCTGAACATCCGCGCCAACAAGACCTTAAGTGATCCCGACCACCGCAGGTTCGACGGCGATGGCTACCATTTCCGGTCCGGCGAGGAGATGGAGGACCTGTTTGCCGACTACCCGGACGCCATCGCCAACACCCGGCAGATTGCCGATCGGTGCGATGTGCAGTTGAACTTCGACCAGGCGATGATCCCGCCGTTCGACCTGCCGGAGACCGAAGACTCACCGAATGCGTATCTCAGAAAGCTTGCGTACGAAGGGGCCACTCGTCGGTTCGGCGGGGTAGACGACGCCGTCCGCGAGCGCCTCGAATATGAACTCTCCGTGATCGAACGGATGGACTACGCGACGTACTTCCTCATTGTCTGGGACTTCGTCCGTTACTCCAAGGACCATGGGATCTCCGTCGGGCCCGGACGAGGATCCGCTGCCGGGAGCCTGGTGTCGTACTGTCTCGGAATCACCACCGTCGATCCGCTCAAGTACAACCTCATCTTCGAGCGCTTCCTCAATCCCGATCGCGTGAGCATGCCCGACTTCGACATCGACTTCTGCATCAAGGGACGGGACCGCGTCATCGACTACGTTCGCCAGAAGTATGGCGGCGAGCAATGGTGGACACGAATCGCGCAGATCGCCACCTACGACACGATGGCCGCACGGTCCGTGGTCCGCGATGTCGGCCGCGTCCTCGGCATGCCCTATTCCGAGACCGACCGCGTCGCCAAGCTCATCCCGTTCGGATGGGGACTGGAGAACGCAGCCGACAAGGTCGCGGAGCTGCGGTCGCTAAGAGAGTCCGATCCCGAAATCCAGCAACTCATTGAAATCGGCCTGCGTCTCGAGGGTCTGACACGAAACGCGTCGACCCACGCTGCCGGCGTCGTCATCGCTCCGGATTCCCTGTCGGCTCACGTGCCGTTGCTCCGTCTGGGCGAAGGCGAGTTCGTCACGCAGTTCGACATGAAGGACGTCGAGGCCGTCGGACTTCTGAAGTTCGACTTTCTCGGACTGCGCAATCTCACCCTCATCGACGAGGCATGCGCCGCGCTGAAGAAGTACGCGGACGTCGAGATCTGTCTCGAGTCGATTCCGCTCGATGACGCGGCGACGTTCCGGATGCTGTGCGAGGGAAGAACGTCCGGCATCTTCCAGCTGGAGAGCTCAGGGATGACCAACCTCATCCGGCGCGTACAACCCAACCGCTTCGAGGATCTCATCGCCTTGCTGGCGCTGTATCGACCGGGACCGCTCGAAAGCGGAATGACGGACGAGTACGTCGAGCGACGACACGGCACGCGGAAGGTCACCTATCCGCATCCTTCGCTCAAGGACGTTCTCGAAGACACGTACGGCCTGCCGATCTATCAGGACCAGATCATGCTGATGGCGCGTGCCTTGGCGGGATTCACGCTCGCCGAGGCCGACATTCTCCGCAAGGCAATGGGCAAGAAGGACAAGGCCCTGATGGCCAGTCTGCGGGAGAAGTTCGTCGCCGGTTGCCGAGAGCGAAGCGTCGACAAGCGCGTCGCCGAGCAAACGTTCGAGGACATGGAGAAGTTCTCACGTTACGGCTTCAACAAGTCCCACACCACGTCATACGCATTCGTCTCGTACTGGACCGCGTACCTCAAGGCGAATTATCCCACGCACTTCATGGCCAGTCTGCTGACGAGCATCCAAGGGGACTTCGACAAGATTGCCGACTACGTCGACGAGTGCCGTGAGATGGAGATTGAGATTCTCCCCCCCAGCATCAACGAGTCCGAGCGCGAGTTCACACCGATCGAAGAGGGCAAGATCCGCTTCGGCCTCACGGCCATCAAACACGTCGGCGTCGGAGCCGTTGACTCGATTCTGAACGCTCGGACGAAGCCGTTCACGTCGTTCTTCGACCTGTGCCGCCGCGTCAAGGAAGAGGGCGTGGATCGCGAAGCGCTGGAAGCCCTGATCAAGGCGGGCGCGTTCGACGGTCTCGGGGCGTCACGACGCGGGCTGTTGCGCCACCTGGGAGAGGGCATGGAACTGATGCAGAGCGCTCGTCGTGAGTTTCTGACCGGTCAGACGTCCTTCTTCGGGGAAGAGCGGACCGTCCTTCCCGATCCGGTCATCTCCGAAGACGAGTTCGATCTCCCCGACCTTCTGTCGTTTGAGAAGGAGCTTCTCGGCCTCTTCCTGACCGCGCATCCTCTCGACGAACACCGAGAGGATCTGCGCCTCTACTGCCTCCCGTTGAAGCAAGTCGAAACGCTCTCGCCGGATCAGAAAGCGATGATCGGCGGACGGGTCAAGTCGATCCGACGCATCGACACCAAGCGCGGCAACCAAATGGCGTTTGTCGTTCTCGAAGACGGAGACGGCGAGGCGGAGATCACGTTCTTTCCCAAGGTGCTGGACGTCTGCGGCGATCTGTTGATCGAGGATGCGTTGGTGGGACTCACGGTGACGGCCGGGACCCGCAACGGACATCTCAACCTGATCGCGGAGGAGATCTTCCCTCTGAACGAACTTGCGCACCGCGCCCAATTGGCGGTCACGCTCACGGTCGACGGCAAGCACGTGTCCAAACCTCAGGCCACCCAGCTCGCCGATGCATTGCTACGCTTTCACGGGGAAGCCCCGGTACGCATTCACGTGACCGACGCGCTCGGATGCGTAGTCGTACTGACGGACCCGCGGTTCTTCGTCGAGCCCAGCGAGCAGCTCCGCACCGCGTTGGGGTCGCTGGAGGGCGTTCTCGAGGTTTCGATGAAGAACGGATGCTCCCCATGAGACCGACGTCGTCCCGCATTGTCCGTTGGCTGATGCCGGGGCTGCGGATCAAGCGCTGGATCACCCTCGCGTTCCTCTCGATGGGGCTGGTGGTCGTTGGAACGCTGTACGCGTTCGGCGTCGACGTCGCGACGGCGCTCATCCGCGTCCTTCCGTTGGCACGACCGAACCGCATTCTCGTGACCGTTGCCATGATCGTCGCCGGCCTTGTCGGGTTCTCGCTGGCGCTGCTTCACCTCGTCCGGTCGGTGACGCGTGCTCTTGCGCCGCAGGAAACGGAGAAAGCGTCTGCGCTGATTTATCGCCGCCGCGTGCTGGACCGTGGCCCGAAGGTGGTTGCCGTCGGCGGCGGCACGGGACTGTCCATGCTGTTGCGCGGCCTCAAGCAGGTAACGTCCAATCTGACCGCCGTCGTCACGGTGATGGACGACGGAGGAAGTTCGGGACGGCTGCGGGAGCAAGTGGACGTTCTGCCCCCCGGCGACGTGCGCAACTGCCTGCTCGCACTCGCGGAGGACGAGGAACGATTCGCCAGCTACTTCCAGCATCGGATGACGTCTCCACCCGAGTTGGACGGCCATGCACTGGGCAATCTTGTGCTCGTCGGCCTCGAGCAGGCGACCGGCGGCTTCGACCGCGCGGTCGAAGCGATGAGTCACTTCCTAAACGTCCGCGGACGCGTGTTGCCCGCAACGTTGGACAAGGCGCAACTGGCCGCAACGATGGAGGACGGACAGCTTGTCGTCGGCGAGTCCCACATCACCGCCGATGCGCGCCGCATCCAACGCATGTCACTTCAGCCCGATCGCGTTCGCCCCTACGAGTTGGTCCTCGATGCCATCGCGGATGCCGATCTGATCCTGCTCGGGCCGGGAAGCCTGTTCACCAGTCTCATCCCCAACCTACTGATCGAGGACATTGCGCGCGCCATCGAGGAGGCCCGCGCCGAGAAGCTGCTCATTGCCAATCTGATGACGCAACACGGAGAGACGGACTCGCTCACGCTGTGCGATCATCTCCGCATCCTCGACGGATACATCCGCCTCTCCCGGTTCGACGAACTCTTGATCAACGCCTCCATCCCCAGTCCGGAGTTCCTCGCCAAATACCGCGACGAGGCGTCGGCGCCGGTCCTCGACGATCTGCCCGACCCCAACGAATACGGCCTGATCGCCATTCGGAAGGACTTGTTGGGAACGGCGCGATGGGCGGGGAAGGATACGGTCAAGCACGACCCGACGAAGCTCGCCCGTGCGATCGCGCGCCACACACAGGCGTTCTCTCAGGTCCGTCTCTCGGGCGGCGCGGACGCGCAACCTACCCCTTGATCACAGCGATCGGCCGCAGGCGCACCACCGGCCGGCTGATCCCCGCCTCCGTCGCGGCGTTCACTACCCGATCGATGTCCTTGTAGGCGCCCGGTGCCTCTTCGGCAATCCCGCGCAACGAGTGCGACCAAAGCCGGATCCCCTTTGCCGCAAGCTCGGACGCGACCGTCTCGCCCCAGTATTTCTTCGCCGCCTTCTTGCGCGACAGCGCTCGGCCGGCGCCGTGGGCGCCGCTGCCGAACGCCCTGTCCATCCCTTCCTCGGTACCGCGCAGCACGTACGACGAAGTCCCCATCGTGCCGCCGACGAGGATCGGATGCCCCACCGTTCGGTAGGCATCGGGGGATTCAGGGCGACCGGGACCGAATGCGCGCGTCGAACCTTTTCGATGCACGAGCAGGCGCCGCTCCCGTCCGTCTACAGGGTGCGTCTCGAACTTCGCGTTGTTGTGGCCGATGTCGTAGACGGTCCGGACGTCGGACGGGGCCAGTCCGAGCATTGCCGCCAGCACCTCCCGCGCTCGATGGCCGATCATCTGACGATTGGCGAACGCGCAGTTGGCTCCGCAGGCAACAGCCGACAGATACTGCCGCCCCTCCTCGGAATCGATCGGCGCACACGCCAATTCCTTCTCGAACGTCTCGAATCCGAACCGTTGGGCGGCGCGCGACATCACGGCAAGGTAGTCCTGTCCGATTTGATGTCCCAGCGCCCTCGATCCCGTGTGGATGGCGATCGTGACCTGGCCGGTTTGAAGTCCGTATGCCTCGGCAGCGGCCGGATCCAGCACGTGCTCGACGACTTGCAGTTCGAGGTAGTGATTGCCGGAGCCGAGCGTTCCGACTTGTCTCAGCTGGCGGTGCTTGGCGCGGTCGCTCACGGCCTCAGGGTCCGCTCCCGTCATCCGCCCGTTCTCCTCGCAGTACTCGAGATCCTCATCCGTCCCGAATCCTCTCGCCACGATGCCGCGCGCGCCCTCCCGCAGCAGGTCGTCGAGTTCCCGCATCGTCAGTCGCAGATCGCCCTGCGCCCCCAAGCCGGCGGGGACCCTGTCGAACAAGGCCTTCCCCAGCGCGTCAAGGGACGACTCAATGTCCGCTCGCGTCAACGGCGTCGCCATCAACCGCACGCCGCAGTTGATGTCGAAGCCGACGCCACCGACGACGGCCACGCCGCTGTCTGCATCGAACGCGCCCACGCCGCCGATGGGAAAGCCGTACCCCGGATGAATGTCGGGAAGTGCGACCGACGCCTTGACGATGCCGGGAAGCGCAGCGACGTTGCGAACTTGCTGAAGCGCGGACCACTGCGCGTCGCCCGTGTCGTCCGCGATCAGTCCTTCGATCGATGCGCGGTCCGCGAACACAATCCCCGGCACGCGCATCGGTCCCGTCCGGGGCAGTTGCCACGTCGCGCTTCCGATCGATTGAATTCGTTCGTCCATCTTCCCCTCCCTATACGTCGACGACGACCTGGGCGATCCATCCTTCACCTTGTGGCTCGACCCTCAGCCCGAGGTAGCTGATCCCCTTGACCTCCCCTTTTGCGCGATGTCGACGTCGATCGAGCGGTTCGCCCCATGCCTCGCCCACCATGCGGGACGCGCCCGCCGTCTCGCGCGTAACGGCGGCACGGAACCGGCTGAACACAAGGCCGGTCAGATCCTTCTGCGCCAGCAGGTCGGACAGCCACGCAACCAGCAATTCCTCGAGAGATGGTGCGATCAGATCCGTTCGATAGGACGTTGTCTCACGGACGTGTTCGACGTCGACCATCACGGAGAACAGACCGCGAGCCGCCTGTTCGAACACATCCGCCATCGAGTCGCCGCACACGCGAAATCCCGCGTCCGCCGTGTGATCGAGCCACTCAATCGGCGCCATCCGGTGCCTCTCTCCCCCCCAGTCGGCAAGTGAACAGGGGCGTGTAGACGGCTCCCTGCGGTGTCAACAGGCTTTCCATCAGAACCAACCGATCGGCGGTCATCCGCAACGGCGCGGACGGATTCGTGCGCCCGATGACGTCCGCGAGCGCAGGATCGGGCCGCCCCTTGACCCGCGCAATCGTCACATGCACCACGGATTCACGGCGCACACGGCCGAACCCCAGCTCGCCGAGGCCTCGACTCAGTTCGTCCGCCAGCCGGCCAAATCCGTCGGGCGCGTCGCCCCCGATCCAGAGAACGCGCGCGCGCTCCGGCTGCGGAAACGTCCCGACGCGATCGAGCACGCATTCGAACGGGGAGACCGTATCGGCCACGTCATCCGCCAACGCGCGCAGGTCGACCGTCAGCATCGGATCGATGTCTCCGAGAAACCGCAGCGTCACATGGTAGTTCTGCTGCGAAACCCAGGAAGCCCGCATGTGGGTATGCCGCCTCAGAACCTCCGCAACCGTATGCACCCCTGCCTGTGTCGCTTTCGTAAGCGGAATGCAGAAGAACGTTCTCATGCTCTCACCGCGCGCATGATAGCACAGTCCGTCACGAAGCGTCCTGCGGGCGGCTTCCGCAGTGCGTCGTTGTTGGGTGCGATGGCGCCGCCTACAATGAACGACACCATGCGACGATGTTTCCGGGGGATGACACTTGCGGTCCTGCTGTGCGCGTTGTCCTGGACCGCGTGGGGTCGTGAGATCGTCGTGTCCACCGACGGCACCGGCGCGTATCGTTCGATCCAACGCGCCATCGATGCCGCCGACTACGGCGACGTCATCGTCGTCAATCCCGGCGTGTATGAGGAGTACGTCGTCCTGAAATCGGGGATCACGCTGCGGGGCGCAGGCGCCGCGCACACCATCCTACGGAGCAGTTACGGATACGAACCCGCCCTCCGCGGGTCGGCCGTAGGATCGGCAGTCGTCGAATCCCTTTCGATCGAGCGGACAACGTCCATCCTCGAGGCGCCGGCCGTCGAGGTCGACGGATCGAACGTCGTGTTTCGCGACTGCCGCGTCACCGGAGGGCAGCTGGGCGGCGTACGCTCGACGGGATCCTCACGATTGACCTTCATCCGTTGCACGATCGAGGGCAACCTTGGGTACGGCATCCAGGTGTCCGACGGAGAGAATGTTCGATTCCAGGATTGCGTCATCGAGGACAACGGATCCACCGGTATCCAGCTCTGGAATTCCGTTGCCACGCTCGATGCAACGGTCGTGGAGTGGAACGAGAGCGACGGTCTACTGGTGGGAGGATCCTCGACGGTCGAGGCACGTCAGTCCGAGATTGCGTGGAACGGCCGATGGGGGATCCAACTGGAAGACACCGCAGTCGCCTCGCTCGATACCTGTCACCTGATCACCCGGGCGCTGGGCAACGCACGTGCGAGCGATGCGACCTCGCTTTGCCTCATCCAATGCACCGTCGAAGGCGGCAGCGAAGCCGCGCTGTCCGCTCGTGACAGTGCGCAGCTGGACGCGACAGATACGCAGATCACACGCGCGGGGGGACAAGGCGTCCGGGCGACCGACTCAGCCACGGTTGCGCTGGATCATTCTCTCGTCGCGCTGTGCGGCGAAGACGGCCTATCGATCGCCGCCAAGTCGTGCCGTCTTCGGTATGCCACCATCGCCTACAACGGCGGCGATGGTCTGTGCTTCGGGGGACAAGACGTCGAGGCCATCGGATGCATCGTTGCCGTCAACGCAGGGGTCGGCGTCCGGCTGAGCTCCACGGGGACTGCCGCGTCCTTCGCGTTCAACAACGTGTGGGGGAACGGTTCGGGCGATTACGAAGGGACGCAACGTCCGTCCTCGGACATCTCTGAACCTCCCGATTTCGTCAATCCCGTAGCGGACGATTTCGCGCTTGACGTGGGATCGTCCAGCGTCGACGCCGGGCCGTTGGATACGACGCTTGGCGCATGGGGCAATCCGTGGTGGGCGGCCGGCGGTCGCTTCGGCATCCATCTGGTACAGCCCGCTGGCCGCTGGGGTGCGTGGAGCTTCACTGTCGAACAGGAGATGACGGAGGACGCGTCCACGGACCTTGGCGCCCAATGGTCGTCGCCCGAGGAGGGATCTCTACAAGCAAACGTATCTCTCTCATGGATCGGGTGGTCCCGCTTGTGTGCCCGTGTCGCCGCCGCCTACGCACCGGAAATGCCGTTCCCCCTGTCCGATTGGGTCGTTCAACCGGAGATTGCGGCCCACGGCGTCGCGAACGGCGCCGCCTCCTACTGGCGAATCGAGGGCGGGATGAGTATCGCAAGTGACGCGGCCTCTGTTCAGATGTCCTC